>CAACWY010000015.1_pt1 | contig 2871 bp, 3 predicted proteins | sample 2275801 | NCBI WGS metagenome assembly CAACWY01 (sample SAMEA5312475, study PRJEB27640) | indoor metagenome | biome: indoor environment; feature: uncontrolled; material: tiles wood | place: Germany | collected 2014-07-07 | reverse complement strand
ATAAGGTCCGCTATAGACTTTTTAAAAGGAACCAAGCTACATAGTAATAAGATAGCCATTAAAATCAAACATCTTAAAATAATTTTCATTTACATTCCCCTTTGTTGTCATTTTTGAATTTCATAAGTGGAATCCATTCATTAAATAATTTAATTTCATAATGACTTATCCAGTATTAGTTAACGCGTAACATTCTTCTCTCCATGTTATTTTCATACGCTCCAAATATAGCATGTTGTCATAATTTTAATATAACCATTTTAAAGAAATCATACATTTAATGGTAGATAAAAAAGAGCTCCAGCAGATGCTGGAGCAGTACTAGAGGTTTTATTTCTTTTTATTCAAAAAATGAGTTTGCTTTTATTACTTGTTTATATTCAATTAAAATATCTGTTTCTAATATTAATTGAACATGTTTACGTTGATTAATTTCGTTTCTAATATTTTGAATACTTCTAAATCTAAAGTCTAACAATTCTGACTTATTCACTTTTAAAGCAAATATCCCTATAACAATTCTACTATTAATCTAATTTCCTTCTCTCTTGATGCAGCAATTCTCCTAGTTCTAAGTACACCTTTTCCGGCAGTTCCACACCGCTTACACCAACAATTTCTGAAGAGACTCTATTGCCAAATTCGGCCGCTTCCACTAGAGTCTGACCATTTGCGAGTCCTGCCAGTACTGCGCCGGCATGACTGTCGCCTGCTCCGATTGTATCGACGACTTCTCTCGGATAGCCTGTAAGTTGCGTGAAATCCCCATCATAGACAAGCACGCCATCAGCTCCTTGCGTCACAATCACCGGGCGTCTTGTCAACTCATTCATCTTCAGTACTGCTTTCTGCACGTCATCTTCATCCGTCAATGTCATGACTTCCTCAGCATTCAAGTGGACGATAGGAGAGAGCGCATAGACTGCTGACAGACGGCCCTGATCGATCAAATGCCCTCTCGGACCTGGAGCAAAAATAATCTGACCTTTGTAATCTTGCAGCGCAGTAATGAGCTCCTGGCCATCCTTTTCCTCTACCTCAAGACCACATATGTAGACGTATGCATAGTCATCAAGATTCAGATCATCCAGCCACTCTGCCTGAAACGAATACTCAACCCCGTGGTCTGACATAAACGTACGATCGCCATTCTCTTCAACGAAACAATAGCAGCAGCCATTATTGCCGGATAGACGAACAGTCGTCTCGATACCCTTAGCCGCTAAGTGATGCTGTACGAATTCACCATATATACCACGACCGACCGGCGAGATGAATGTGTAGGGTATCTTTAGATGATGCAATACAGAGACAACATTATAGGCACATCCACCCAGTGACATCATCTGCTCTTTAATATGGACATCCCCTTGGCTCGTCGGCAACCGATCAACATAAATGATAATATCACAAACCGTAGAACCGATAACAAGGCACTTCTTCATAGCATCACACCTTTATCTGTATTTCCTCCATTTTATTTGATTAGGTAGCCAATTGCTATAAATAAAAGGTCTTCATTCCTTGATAACTGATAGAACCTAAACAGTATCCATAAGATATCAAACACCTCAAAAGTCAGATTTGATTCTAACCTTCGGGGTGTTTTTAACCGTTCTACGCTTATCTAATTTTACTTTACCTTAGTATCTTAACCTTTTAAAGGCAGCGCCATATCCTTCAGTTTATCAAAGAAGAGTACTTCATCCTGGTCATAGTGAAAACGCCCGCCCTCGTCTATATGATACTGATTGGTATCAATCGCCTTCTCAATGAAGGCCAGGAAATCATTCAATGACTCAGCGATGACATACATCGTCTCAAGATCACTGCCATACGTAATGACCTGCCCCTTCGTGCCGGTCTCACCCGGATCCGTGTCCACGGCCAGGAAGTTACCGAAGCCGTCAGTCGCAAAGGGCAGCCAGAGTGCATGATAATATTCTTCCTTGATGGCATCTTCAGGCACAATAGCCGCCGTCATCTCCTCTGCTTCATCCTGATTGAACTCGACTTCTCTGATGACTTCCTCCAGTGGCAGCCACTCAAGACCGAAGAACAGACCGATACTGTCGTAACTCTCGCCATCCGCCTCCCGGTAGAGCGCCACAAACTGTTCATCAAGCGGTGCCTTGAACACTTCAGCAAGCGCCTCAATCTCCTCAGCCGTTGCACCTGGATTCAATGTAGCCGCAAAATAAACCTTGTCATTCTCAAACAATCGTTTAATGTCCATACAATACCTCCCCCTTGTAATAGTTGATTATTCCCTGTGAGGTAGATTTTCACACATCAACACACAGTTTTTGCCAAGTATATGATACAATGGCTAAAATTACCCTAATCACTAAAGGAGACCTATATGAATAGAACCGACGCTATTCTTCTTTTCAGCCAGATCGGCATGCTTATCCTCGGCTTGCTGTATCTACCTGACGTCATCAGATCAGGCCTGACACCAGATAATCTATATGCCCTCTTTATGCTACTCAGTGCACTGACACTCGTCGCAGGCTTCGGCACAAACATTTTCACTAATACCCTAAACCGCGAAGATTACAGCAGACACTATCCCCTCTCAGTCCGGCTGCGCTGGTCATGGATCAATACAATCGTTCAGGGACTGTGCATCATAGCCTTCGCCGCCATCTGTTATTACCTCACCGTTTATCTGAGTGACGAGTGGTTATGGCGTATACTGAGTCTTCTCTGGATTCTGCTGTGCTTCTATAACATTTACCGGGAATGGCGGCAAAGAAGAACTTGGATCGGAAGGGAGACAAAAACAGGCTCCAGTAGTTAAGATTTCTTATTATAAAGTCCCTATATAAAAGACTGTTGCTGAGACAATAGTATGAATCAGCAGAAACA
>CAACWY010000074.1_pt1 | contig 3278 bp, 3 predicted proteins | sample 2275801 | NCBI WGS metagenome assembly CAACWY01 (sample SAMEA5312475, study PRJEB27640) | indoor metagenome | biome: indoor environment; feature: uncontrolled; material: tiles wood | place: Germany | collected 2014-07-07 | reverse complement strand
TAGTTAAAATATAGAAAAAAGTTAAAAACAATCTGCTAAAAAACGACATAATAAAAACCCCGAAACATTGTAGTTACGGGGTTATACTATATTAATACTGCTTCATGTACTGATCCCGCTCCCATTCAGACACTTGGGTACGGTACATATCCCACTCAATCGATTTAGAGTTGATGAACTGGCGATAAATATGTTCACCTAATGCATCTTTCATAATTGGGTTTTCGCGCATTGCTTTAATGGCAGTATAGAGCGTTGACGGTAAGTCTTGAACTCCTACTGATTCACGCTGCTCGCGGTTCATTTCATAAATATTCTCATTAACTGGTGCCGGCACTTCTAGTTTATTTTTAATGCCGTCCAATCCTGCTTGAAGAATGGTTGCAAGTGCCATGTAAGGGTTCGCTGCTGGATCTACTGAACGCACTTCAACACGAGTTGATAACCCACGTGATGCCGGAATACGGACTAACGGCGAACGGTTTTGACCACTCCATGCCACATAACATGGTGCTTCGTAACCAGGTACGAGTCGCTTATAAGAATTGACTAATGGATTACATACAGCAGTAAATCCACGCGCATTTTTCACGATACCCGCAATAAAATGACGCGCATCATCAGACAGCTGCATGTCACCCTCTGCATCAAAAAATGCATTCTCTTTTGGTCCTTTGAATAACGATACGTTAAAGTGCATCCCTGAGCCATTGACACCGAACAATGGTTTCGGCATAAATGTTGCATGCAGATTGTGCTTACGAGCAATGGTTTTAACGACTAATTTGAATGTCTGAATGTTATCACACGCTGTCACTGCATCAGCATATTTAAAATCGATTTCGTGTTGTCCTGGTGCTACTTCATGGTGGGAAGCTTCAATTTCAAAGCCCATGTCTTCAAGTTCAAGTACGATATCACGACGACAGTTTTCACCTAAATCAGTCGGTGCTAAGTCAAAGTAACCGCCGTTATCATTTAATTCCAGTGTCGGCTCACCGTGCTGATCCAATTTGAACAAGAAGAATTCCGGCTCCGGTCCTAAGTTGAAATCAGTGAATCCTAGTTCTCTCATTTCAGCAAGGACACGTTTTAAGTTCGCACGCGGATCTCCGTCAAATGGTGTTCCGTCTGGTTTGTATATGTCACAGATTAAGCGTGCCACTTTACCTTTGTCAGATGTCCAAGGGAAGATGACCCATGTATCTAGATCTGGATATAGTTTCATATCTGATTCTTCAATTCGTACAAATCCTTCGATTGATGAACCATCAAACATCATTTCATTGTCCAAAGCTTTATTAAGCTGGCTGATCGGAATTTCGACGTTCTTAATCGTTCCTAAAATATCTGTGAACTGTAAACGTAAATAGCGTACATTCTCTTCCTCTGCAAATCTGACAATATCTTCTCTCGTAAATTTAGCCATGTGAGCCTCCAAAGTTTTATTTATAGAATCTTGATAAATCTCCACGGTTTAATGGGACGTCTGTCGTGTTCGGTTTGATGATGATGTCTTTGTACAACCGTTCTCTGAGGCGTTGTTCCTCCGACGACTGATTGGCCTGCTTGTCTGAAGTGAACTGCTTGATTCCTTTAATTGTGAATCCTTTTTCAAGCATCACTTTAATTTCAAGAAGCAGATCCAGATCATTCATTGAAAACAGCCGTTGATTTCCGGCTGTCCGCTCCGGCGCAATCAGCTGCTGTTCTTCATAGTAGCGAATTTGTCTGGCTGACAGCTCAGTCAACTTCATTACCACACTCATCGGAAATACGGGCATATTGCGCCTTACCGCGTCTGACGTCATATGACCCTCTCCTCTACTAAGAACTTAGTGCTAATTTATCATAGTTTTTTCAATAAAACAAATCCATGTAAGGAAACCTTACATGGATTTACTTAGTTGAACAACATCTTTTGCAATCATCGTTTCAACCGCTTGGATAATGGCCAATTTAACATGCTCATACGTCAATCCACCTTGGACATACGCCTCGTATGGTGCACGCAGCGGTCCATCTGCAGTCAATTCAATGGAGGCTCCTTGTATAAATGTTCCTGCCGCCATGATGACATCGTCTTCGTAGCCCGGCATATAGGCAGGCATCGGCGCAAACTGTGAATTGATAGGTGATGCAGCTTGAATAGCCTGACAGAAAGTAATCATGGCCTCAGCATCGTTAAAGGTCACCGCCTGAATTAAGTCAGTTCGTTCAGCATCGAATGCAGGTGTCGTCTGCATTCCTAGCCGCTCCAGCAGTCCAGCTGTAAAAACAGCTCCTTTTAAACTCTGGCTAACGACATGAGGACTCAAGAAAAATCCTTGATACATTTCATGCAGACTGTAAAGTGATGCTCCCGCTTCTTTGCCGATACCTGGTGCAGTCAGGCGGTAGCCGATCCGTTCAATCAATTCTCTTCTTCCTGCAATATAGCCGCCGATTTTACAAATTCCACCGCCGGGATTTTTGATGAGTGAACCTGCAATTAAATCAGCCCCTGCTTCAATCGGTTCACGCGTTTCAACGAATTCTCCGTAACAGTTATCAACAAAAATAATCTTATCCGGGAATTGTTTTTTTATCACTCGGCATACCTCTTCTATTTCAGCAATCATCAATGATGGTCGACTGGCATATCCTTTTGAGCGCTGTATTGCTATCACTTTAGTTTCCTGCTTAATGCTCGACAACACTGTCTGAATATCTATTGCTCCGTCTACTAGTGGTACATTGCGATAGCTGACTCCGTTATCCATCAATGACCCTACTCCGTTACCGTTAACACCAATGACCTCAAGCAATGTGTCATAAGGTTCACCTGTAATGTAAAGCAGCTCATCACCATGCTTTAAGTGACTGGACAACGCAAGTGTAATGGCGTGCGTCCCTGAGATGACCTGCGGCCGGACGATAGCATCTTCTGCTTTGAATACTTTAGCATACAGGGCCTCCAGCTGATCGCGACCTGTATCATCATAACCATAGCCAAAAGTACCAACTAAATCGCTTTCTGAGATTCGCTGTTCACGAAAAGCATCCAGTACTTTTTTTTGGTTCAATAACGCTGTTCTTTCAATCTGAGCATGAATCGGTCTGATCTGCTCATCTGTTGCTGCAATTAATTGCTCTAATTGTTCATTCATCAGTTTGGTCGCTCTTTTCTATCTTTAATATTCTGTTTACAGTGCCACTCTCCGGTCGTTCGAAACCAACTATGTGATACAAGTCCTGTTCCTCGTCATATTCGATACTAGTTACCATTGTATCTTCTC
>CAACWY010000003.1_pt1 | contig 3572 bp, 3 predicted proteins | sample 2275801 | NCBI WGS metagenome assembly CAACWY01 (sample SAMEA5312475, study PRJEB27640) | indoor metagenome | biome: indoor environment; feature: uncontrolled; material: tiles wood | place: Germany | collected 2014-07-07 | reverse complement strand
CAGAAGAACTGACGGCGAGAGTGAAAGAAGTAAAAGCCCGGCTCGGCAGTGACCTCTTTATCCCGGCGCATCATTACCAGAAAGACGAAGTCGTCCAGTTCGCGGATATGACAGGCGACTCACTGGAACTTGCGAACTTCAGCCGTGATAATCATGCGAAGTACATCGTCTTCTGTGGTGTGCACTTTATGGCGGAAACTGCTGATATGCTGACATCAGATGAGCAGATTGTCTTATTGCCGGACTTACGGGCAGGCTGTTCAATGGCCGATATGGCAAACATTCATCAAGTCGAACGCTGCGATAATTATCTGCAGGAACAATACAATATCGACGTGCTGCCGCTGACTTACGTCAATTCAACAGCAGCCATCAAAGCATTCGTCGGCCGGAAGAACGGCGCGTGTCTGACGAGCGGCAATGCCCATAAGATGGTCAGCTGGGCACTTGAACAGAACCAGGTCATCCTCTTCCTGCCGGATCAGCACTTAGGCCGGAACACCGCCTATGATCTCGGCATCCCGCTCGAACAGATGGCTGTCTATGACCCGGTGCAGCAGCGACTGGAGTACGAGGGAGATATCAGTGACCTGCGCATCATCCTCTGGAAAGGACACTGCTCTGTCCATGAGAAGTTCACTGTCAGTAACATCGACCACATCAGACAGACTGAGCCGGACCGGCGAATCATCGTCCATCCGGAATGTTCATTTGACGTCGTCCAGCAGAGTGACGACAACGGCTCGACAAGAAAGATCATCCAAACGATAGCAGCAGCGGCACCCGGCACGAAGTGGGCAATCGGCACCGAGATGAACCTCGTCAACCGACTGATCAAAGACCATCCGGACCTGGATATCGTCTCACTTAATCCTTATATGTGCGCCTGCCTGACCATGAATCGTATCGACCTGCCGCACTTCGTCTGGTGTCTTGATAAAATCCTTGAAGATGACTACAGCAACCAGATCACCGTCGACAGCGAGACGACACAGTATGCACTGAAAGCACTGAATAAAATGCTTGAGCGGCAGTGACAGTATAGGATGAGCACAACGCGTGCTTTTCGTTGCTGGTGATTCTTCGGACAGTCCGCATTAGTCTACGATGACAAGAACGGGGCATTTCTCGGTTACAAATACACAACGAAAGCATCAGTGAAAGCTATAAAAAGAGCATATTTGAAATAGTGTAAGGCACAGGACTTGTCCTGTGCTTTTTTGAATTTAGGTAAAATTTTCTGGTTTTATCATTAGAGATAAAAACAAAGAATCAATGATTGAATTGATGTCTAGTTTTAGTCGCGAGCTTGTGTAAAAAAAGTGTAAAAACATAAAAAAAGAGATGTAAATTATTTCAAAATGTTATAAACTAAAGATGTCATACAATAAATAGGAGGATTAACATGCCGACACCAGTACTTGTCCTATTATTACTACTGCTCATTCCGCTCGCAATCATGTTCCTGATGGGGAAAGGTGCGTCACTGATCGCCGGATATAATACGATGAGTCAAGATAAGCAGCATCAATATGATGAGAAGAAATTGTGTCAAGGTATGGGGATGTTTCTATTAGTTTTAAGCGGCTTGTTAATAGCGTTCAATGTCATCGAACAGTCGGGCTCTGACTGGGCACTATATATGCTATTAGTATTGGTGTTTATCGGGAGTATTGGATTCAATAGTTATATGTTTAGAAGTAAGACGTTCAAACGAAACTACACAAACAAAAGGAGATAGTCAAATGAAAAAAGTCATGGCAGTACTACTCGCGTTATTGATGTTAGTCGCATGGTCAAGTCCAGCAGATGCAGCACAACTCGGTCAAATTAATCTGAAGAACAAAACCACCATCAAAGCGATGAAGAATGGAACGATGACGTTCAAAGGCGTTAAGCTTGGGAATACCATCAAAACCGCTAAGAAGAAGTGGGGCACTGATTATTCAGGTGTTAGAAGTCAGTATCAATACTACGATTATTCGTTGAACTTTGACATGGAAACAGACGATGACTATGACACGGTTGAAGCGTATTTCACAGGACAGCGCGGTAATAAAACAGCAGACTACAAGCTGAAATATATTGATTATTACGGGACGTCTACTATGCTGAAGTATAAAGATATGACGAAATACTGGGGTAAACCGGATTTCAAATATGTATCGGCCAGCGAGGAAGTGTATTTCTTCGGACAGACAGGATTAGTATATGATAACGATAACGGATCGTTCGTGGGTTATAAATACGTCGACAAAGCAACAGTGAAAGCAATTAAGAAAGCATTTTCGAAATAGAGCAAGAGAGCGGAGTCAGCTAACTGAAGTTTGCTCAGAGTGAAGAAACAGTGATCAGAAATTGACAACATCGCCATTGACCACTTTTCCTATAGATGATATGCTGTATAACAATTAAATAACTTATAAAGAGCAGACGGAGGGAATTGGCCCTATGAAGTCTCAGCAACCAGCTTATGCACGGTGCTAAATCCAACAGGTTCGCCTGAAATATGAGTGTATACTTTGATACCCCTCTTTTTCAGAGGGGTATTTTTTTATGGGAGGAATTAAGATGACAAATGAATTCAGAAGAGGTTTGGAGCAGCGTCATGTGATGATGCTGAGTTTTGGAGGAGTGATCGGTACGGGGCTGTTCCTCAGTACAGGTTATACACTGCAGCAGGCAGGACCGGTCGGCACAGTAGTCAGTTATCTCGTCGGTGCACTGCTCGTCTATATGGTCATGAAATGTCTCGGTGCACTGGCTGTCAAGCATCCGGATGTCGGCGGCTTTCATACATATGCCAATATCTATATCAGTCCGTCCGTCGGTCATGTCGTTGCCTGGAGCTACTGGCTCTGCTGGACGATCGCAATCGGCTCGGAGATCACAGCAGGCGGGATATTGTTTCAGAAATGGTTTCCGGATTTCCCGGTCTGGCTCTTCAGCCTGATTTTCATCGCTGTTATCATCGCCATCAATCTGACGTCAAGCCGCATTTACGGTGAAGCGGAGTTCTGGCTGTCACTCGTTAAAGTGCTCGCTATTGTAGCGTTCATTCTGATCGGCTTACTGATTCTGTTCAAGGTGCTGCCATCCTCGCTTGAACCTGTCACTGCAGGAGAGCAGTTATTCGATGTGCCGAACGGTCTTTTCGGTATCTTCATCACGATGCTGGCGGTCAACTATGCCTTCAGCGGCACTGAACTGATTGCGATCGCAGCCGGTGAGACCAAGAATCCTGAACACGTCATCCCGAAGACCATCCGGGCGACTGTCTGGCGTTTAGCACTGTTATTCATCGGGACGATTGTCATCATGGTGCTGCTACTGCCGACGGACAAGGCGAGTCTCCTGGAAAGTCCCTTTGTCTCTATTCTGGATAGTGTCGGTGTACCGTATGCAGGCGATATCATGAACTTCATTATTCTGACGGCTCTGTTATCCGCCGCGAACTCAGGCCTTTATGCCGCAAGCCGGATGATGTGGAGCCTGTCAGAACAGGACCATATCCTGCCGGTCGCGAAGAAACTGAGCAAGAAAGGGATGCCTGTCAATGCGACACTCATCAG
>CAACWY010000053.1_pt1 | contig 4774 bp, 4 predicted proteins | sample 2275801 | NCBI WGS metagenome assembly CAACWY01 (sample SAMEA5312475, study PRJEB27640) | indoor metagenome | biome: indoor environment; feature: uncontrolled; material: tiles wood | place: Germany | collected 2014-07-07 | reverse complement strand
TTTTTTTGCGTTCTTCCGGCTGAACGGTCCTGAAAAACTGATCATCAGGCTCTTTCAAAGGAGCTCAGTCATTAAGCTTGTCATTACTTTTTCTATATCATGATCTTCTAATCCTCCGAAGCCTAGTACAAAATGATTATAAGCTTCGTTTTTATCTTCATCCATATAGTCACTCAACATATTCACTTTGACATCGAGCTGCTTGATTTTATCGCTGATAGTGTCTGCCCCTTTGACTTCTACTATAAAATGCATTCCTGCATACTCGCCTCTAATATTGATCCGTTCTTTATATGGTTCAAGGGCAGCAAGTGTAAGTTCCAGCTTCCTTTTGTATATCTTTCTCATACGATTGATATTTCGTTCAAACTCCCCGTCCTGCATAAACTGTGTAACGATATACTGCATATGTCTTGGCACTGTGATACTTGGCTTATGCGGGAGCTGTCTATAGCGCTGTAACAATAATGGTGGGAGCACCATATATGCGATACGGATACTTGGGAAAATGGATTTTGAAAAAGTACTCATGTAGATTACTTTCTCGCTGCTGTCCATTCCTTGCAGTGCTTTCAGAGGGCGTCCTTTGTATCTGAATTCGCTGTCGTAGTCATCTTCTATGATGTAATGTGCTTCGTCGGCTGCGGCCCAGGCCAGGAGTTCAGTTCTTCGCCCTGCTGACAGTACGGCACCTGTCGGGAATTGATGGCTTGGTGTGACATGGACAATACTACCATTTCCAGTAAGTTCATCTACAATGATGCCTTCATCGTCAACATGTATGTTTCTGTAAGGGATATGTTCATATTCAAGTACTCGACGAATAGTAGGATAACCCGGATTTTCAAGAAGATAGGATGCACCTGGCAGAAGATGTGTCAATAGTGAGAATAACTGTTCTGTAGAGCTGCCGATAATAATTTCTTCGTTCTTACAGTTGACACCGCGCGAATGATAGAGGTACCGTCTAATTTCGTTGCGTAGTGCAGGCTCACCTTGATGGTCACCGCGTTCCAGTAAGACGCTCTGCTCCATTTCAAAGGCATCCCTTGCGTACTTTCGGAACAACTGAAAAGGAAACTTCGGCTGGTGACTGTCTTCGATTGTTAATGATAAACGGTCGACTGCTTCGTTAAGACTGATGTCTTCAGTCGTATTTCGTGGGGCACTGTTGACTGTCTTAATGTCTTCCACAAAATAGCCGACTTTCGGTTTCGAGTAAATGAATCCTTCGTCCTGAAGCTGTTGATAAGCAATTTCTACAGTGGTCTGACTGATGCCTAAATGTTGACTCAGCTTGCGTTTCGATGGGAGCTTTTCATTGAATGTCAAGCGTCCTGTCAATATGTCGTCTTTGATGAACTGGTAGAGCTGCTGATATAAATAGCGATCTTCTGTAAAAGGGTAAGTAAGGAGTTCCATCGTTATCACTGACCTTATTAAAATTATAAAAACTGATACTTTTTTAATGCCAGATATTATTATACAGTAATCTTTGTAATAACAACAAGGAGAGTGTAATGCATGTCTAAAATTGTAGGTTCTGATAAAGTGAAACGCGGTATGGCAGAAATGCAAAAAGGTGGCGTCATCATGGACGTTGTCAACGCGGAACAGGCTAAACTGGCTGAAGCAGCGGGTGCTGTGGCGGTTATGGCATTGGAACGTGTGCCAAGTGATATCCGTAAAGCGGGCGGCGTCGCGCGTATGGCTGATCCACGTATCGTTGAAGAAGTGATGAACGCTGTTTCTATACCGGTTATGGCTAAAGGTCGTATCGGTCATATTACAGAAGCACGTGTATTAGAAGCGATGGGTGTGGATTATATCGATGAATCTGAAGTGCTGACGCCTGCTGACGAAGAGTTTCATTTAAAGAAAGATGAATTCACAGTGCCATTCGTCTGCGGTTGCCGTGACTTAGGTGAAGCTGCGCGTCGTATCGGTGAAGGGGCTGCAATGCTGCGTACAAAAGGTGAGCCGGGTACAGGTAATATCGTAGAAGCAGTGCGTCACTTACGTAAAGTAAACGCACAAGTTCGTAAATTATCAGTGATGAACGATGATGAGATTATGACAGAAGCAAAATTACTGGGTGCCCCTTATGAAGTCTTAAAAGAAATTAAAGCACTCGGTAAGTTACCGGTTGTGAACTTTGCTGCAGGCGGTGTCGCGACACCAGCTGATGCAGCATTAATGATGGAACTGGGCGCGGACGGTGTGTTCGTCGGTTCTGGTATCTTCAAATCAGAATCACCTGAAAAATTTGCAAAAGCCATTGTACAAGCGACTACACACTATCAGGACTATGAACTGATCGGTAAGCTGTCTAAGGAACTTGGCGCAGCGATGAAAGGCTTAGATATCAATTCTCTTTCTCTTGAAGAAAGAATGCAGGAACGTGGCTGGTAAGATGAAGATTGGAGTACTTGCGCTGCAAGGAGCAGTACGTGAACATTTAATGCAGATTGAGCAGAGCGGTCATACAGGGATTCCGGTGAAACACGTCGAACAGCTCGGTGATATTGACGGACTTGTCCTGCCGGGTGGCGAATCAACAACGATGCGCCGACTGATGGACTTATACGGCTTCACGGAATCATTAAGACAAAGTTCGCTGCCAATGTATGGCACATGTGCGGGACTTATTCTATTGGCAGGAAACATTATCGGTTATGACGAAGGTCATTTAAAGAAAATGGATATTACAGTAGAGCGTAATTCTTTCGGCAGACAGGTGGACAGCTTTGAAGCCGAGCTTGATGTAAAGGGCATAGAAGAACAGGTCAACGCGGTCTTCATCCGTGCACCGCACATCGTATCAGTAGGTGATGAGGTAGAGGTCTTAAGTGAAGTGGAAGATAAGATGGTAGCGGTGAGACAAGATAAGTATTTAGGTATTTCGTTTCATCCAGAGCTGACGGACGACATCAAGATTATGAAATATTTCATCGAAGAAATGGTTGCTAAAAATAGATAGAAGTCACCGGCTTAGGCCGGTGACTTTTTTGCAAACAGCTAGCAGGATTTTTAGTCTGAATGGTGATATAATGTGTCATTATGTTTAAAGGAGTTTTATATAATGAATCTAACACTTACAGAAGCAATTAAAGCGAGAAAATCAGTCAAGGAATTCGATCCGAACGTCAAAATTCCGCACGAAGAAATGCTCGAAATGATTAAACTTGCCACAGAAGCACCATCATCCGTTAATCTACAGCCATGGCGCTTCGTTGTTGTTGAATCTGATGAAGCGAAAGCCAGTATCAAAGATTTAGTCCGTTTCAATACGCGTCAGCTAGAAACAAGTGCTGCATTCATTCTTGTATTATCAGATAATAGACATGCAGAAGATTTAGAAAAGATTTATGGCAAAAATGTTGAACTGGGCTATATGCCTGAGGATGTCATGAAAACTAATGTGGCTTATATGAAAGAAACATTCTCACAGGTACCTGCTGAAGCGCTGCAGATACAAGGGATGATGGGTGCCAATTTAGCGGCTATGCAGCTGATGCTGATTGCCAAAGATCATGGTTATGATACGAATCCGATCGGCGGTTTTGAACGTGATGAAGTGCTGGATGCTTTAAGTATCAATAAAGAACGGTATGTACCCGTCATGTTCATTGCGATTGGTAAAGGTGTGAAGGCGCCGCATGATAGCAGCCGCCATGAAATAGAGGAAATTGTTGCCTTTAACGGAGGAAACGCTGAAGGTATAATTGGACAATAAAAGCTCAAAGAGGGACTGACCCTCTTTGAGCTTTTATTTTTCCTCTGTAAGAAGAGGCTGATCCGGTTTGACAAAAAACCACATGATAATGGCGAAGATCACCGGGATAATCGTCAGCATGAGCGTATTGGTCCAGCCAATCTGATCAGCCAGAAATCCGCACAGAATCGGACTGATGAGTGCACCGATATTACCCCATAAATTCATCCAGCCTGACACAGTGCCTGAGAAGTTTCTTCCAAGGTCAGTGGCTGCTGCCCAGCTCATCCCCATTGATAAGCCGATTCCACCTAAAGAAAGTGAGAACCAGATGATAGCGATATGGACATCTTTAGCCATTAACGAGAAGTAAAGTGCGCCGCAGAAGACAGCAAAGCCTATGATAGCAATGATGCCACGTCCGGCAAACTTGGAATAGCCGCTGGAAATAATCTTATCTGAAATGGTACCACCCGATAGAATCAGAATGAACATTGCAAGCCAAGGAACAGCGGCAAATGTACCCATATCTTTCAGCTGAACATGATACTCCTCTGCCAGATAAGTCGGCAGCCATATCAGGAATAGCGCAATAACAAACTGTACGACAAAATACTGCGCGGCAATGGCATAAAAACTGAAACGCCCGAAAAACTTCCGCCAAGGTGCACTTGTTTTGTTAGTGTCAACTGTATCACGTTCTGCCATAATGAGTTCTCTTTCAGCCTCATTGACCCATTTATGGTGTTCAGGCAGGTCTTTGGCAATCACTGCCCAGAGCAGAGCGATTAATATACCGATGAGTCCGAAAATAACAAAGACAGCCTGCCACCCGAACGCCTGTGTAATAGCAATCGTGACAAAGGGTGCTAAGACAGGACCGAAATAACTGCCGGCGAGGAGCGCACTTGAAGCACGTCCTTTTTCTGTCTTGCGGAACCAGTATGTATTGAATACTGCATTAGAAGGATACATAGGCCCTTCACCTACACCAAATAAGAAACGAATCGCATACAGAAGTCCATGGTGCTTGACAAGCCCCGTCAGAATCGTAAAGGC
>CAACWY010000050.1_pt1 | contig 6391 bp, 7 predicted proteins | sample 2275801 | NCBI WGS metagenome assembly CAACWY01 (sample SAMEA5312475, study PRJEB27640) | indoor metagenome | biome: indoor environment; feature: uncontrolled; material: tiles wood | place: Germany | collected 2014-07-07 | reverse complement strand
AAACAGGATTAGCGGGCCACGTTTGAAGGAAAATCATGAAACAAGCCAAAACATGGCCTTCAAACGTCGGCTGCCGCACTATTTTTCACACTTCAACCTGAAAAGAAAGCAGTTAAATATAAAATGAAAAAACGGAAATCCGACATGGATTTCCGTTTTGTTTACATCATGCGTCTGACGGTGAACTGATAGACGATGTTGATGAGCATTGCACTGCCGGCAATCAGACTGAGTGCGAAGTGCTGCGACTGACCTGTCGCATAGCCGTACAGCGTGATGAACAGCATGATAGCAGGGAGCAGAATATTCGTCATCTTGAAGGCATTGTAAAGGCCGGTGAAAATGACGATCATTTCGTCCTTTGTCAGTGAATCGATGAGCTTGTCATCAAAATCCGATTCAAAGTTATTCGGCAGCTCGCGTTCAGGGTAGAGCTTGTTGATCATGCTGTAGCCGTAATAGCGGAGGACGATGGCGAAAATCAGCACGATGATACTTGCGATGCCGAGCCAGAGCGGTGCCTGATTCAATGTGACGAGCATGATGGAACCGAGCGCAAAATAAAATGTGATGATCAATGCGATGTTCATCAGTGAGAACTTCTTGAACGACTGACGGTCCTGCTCAGCGTGTTCAAGAGACGGGTCATTATCGACTTTGTAGGCGATGCGGCTGTAGATATAGCTGATGATGCCGGCAAGGATCGCGATAATGATGATAGTGATGATATAGCTGTCCGTATGCAGTAAGTCAGAGAGCGGATTTTTCCACCAGTCGATGGTGAATAACAACACAGCCATTAATATGACAAGTAAGACAGGAACAATATAATGTTTAAACATAAGACCCTCCTTTTTAATGTATTATACCCAGAAATTCAGGGTAAAGACATAGTGTATAGAATTATCAGTGTCAAACCAACAATCATTAGGAGGCGTTTGTTCATGACTAAAGATAAGAAGGCGACAGTTTCAAAGAAAGTCACTAAAGCACCGAAAGAGAGAGAAGATTCACCTGTTATTGACGTGTTGAATCAGCAGGTTGCGAATTTTACGGTAATGTTCACAAAAATACACAACTATCATTGGTATGTCAAAGGGCCGAACTTTTTCTCGCTGCATGTGAAATTTGAGGAAATGTACAATGAAGTCAGCCAGTATCTTGATGTAACAGCAGAACGTGTGCTTGCCATCAACGGTCATCCGGTTGCGACATTGAAAGAATGTCTCGACCAGTCCATTATCAAGGAAGCAGGGAAGAACTTGACTGCTGAAGAGATGGTCCGTGATTTATCTGAAGATCTTCAGAAGCTGATTGAACAGTTGAAAGAAGGACAGCACATTGCTGAAGAAGCAAAAGACGAAATGACAGCAGATATGATTCTCGGTATGATCACACAGTTTGAAAAGCATAACTGGATGTTTGCCTCTTATTTAGGCAAATAATGAAGAAACGGACTTCCGTATATATGCGGGAGTCCTTTTTTGATGGATGAATGGTTCAAAGAACATGACAAGACATGATTATTTACAGCAGATGGGGTATAATGAAGTTGATAAAAAGGAGGAATTTTCAGTGGAATTAGCTAAATACATTGATCATACGTTATTAAAACCAGAAGCAACAACATCTCAAATCGACACATTGGTCGCTGAAGCAAAAGAACATGGCTTCATGAGCGTGTGCGTCAACCCGACTCACGTCAAGCGATGTGCAGCAGCATTGCAGGGTACTGACGTATTGGTCTGCACAGTGATCGGATTCCCGCTTGGTGCAACGACATCAGCGGTCAAAGCATTCGAAACGAAGGATGCGATTCAAAACGGTGCCGGCGAAGTCGATATGGTCATCAACATCGGCGCTCTAAAAGAAGGTAACGACGCGCTTGTGCTTGAAGACATCAAAGCAGTGGTCGCTGCAGCAGATGGGGTGACGACAAAAGTCATCATAGAAACGAGTCTATTAACTGACGACGAGAAACGTCGTGCGTCAGCGCTTGCGAAAGAAGCGGGTGCGACATTCGTCAAAACATCAACCGGCTTCTCTACAGGCGGTGCTACAGTAGAAGACGTTCAATTAATGCGCGACACAGTCGGTTCTGACATGGGTGTCAAAGCATCAGGCGGCGTGCGTTCAACCGAAGATGTGAACAAAATGATTGAAGCGGGTGCGACACGTATCGGGGCAAGTGCCGGGGTGCAGATTCTGCAAGGACAAACAACAGACGGAAACTATTAATCCGTCTGCTTTTTTATCTGACAAACGAAGGGGAGATATTCACATGAGAATGGTAGATATCATAGCAAAGAAACGTGACGGCGGTGCGTTGACGAAAGAAGAAATTCAGTTCTTCGTCAATGGATATACGAACGGGGATATCCCGGATTATCAGGCATCGAGCTTAGCGATGGCAATTTATTTCCAGGATATGAACGATGAAGAGCGTGCGAACTTAACGATGGCGATGGTAGAAAGCGGCGATCAGATTGATTTGTCAGCGATCGACGGCGTCAAAGTCGACAAGCACTCAACCGGCGGCGTCGGTGATACGACGACGTTAGTACTCGCACCACTTGTCGCAGCGCTTGACATTCCAGTAGCTAAGATGAGCGGCCGCGGCCTCGGGCATACAGGCGGTACAATCGATAAGCTGGAAGCAGTGGACGGGTTCCACGTGGAAATTTCAGAAGATGACTTCATGCGTCTCGTCAATGAACACAAAATCGCAGTCATCGGTCAGACGGGTAACTTGACGCCTGCTGATAAGAAGCTCTATGCGCTGCGCGATGTGACGGGCACGGTCAACAGCATTCCGCTTATCGCATCAAGCATTATGAGCAAGAAGATTGCGAGCGGTGCTGACGCGATCGTTCTTGACGTGAAGACGGGGGCAGGCGCCTTCATGAAGACCAATGAAGATGCAGAACAGCTGGCGCATGCGATGGTTCAGATCGGTAACAATGTCGGCCGCCGCACGATGGCGATTATTTCTGACATGAGCCAGCCGCTTGGGTATGCGATCGGCAATGCGCTCGAAGTGAAAGAAGCGATCGAGACACTGCGCGGCGAAGGGCCGGAAGATTTGAATGAGCTGGTGCTCACGCTCGGCAGCCAGATGGTAGTACTCGGCGGCAAAGCAGAGACATTGGACGAAGCACGCGAAAAACTGCAGGCGGTCATCGATAACGGTGCAGCGCTTGAGAAGTTCCGCGACTTCCTGACGAATCAAGGCGGCGACGGCAGTGTCGTTGATGACGTCTCAAAATTACCGCAGGCGGATTACGTCATTGAAGTGCCGGCGAAATCAAGCGGTGTTGTCAGCCGGATCGTGGCGGATGAAATCGGGATTGCGTCCATGCTGCTCGGTGCGGGGCGTGCAACGAAAGAAGATACAATCGACCTTGCAGTCGGCTTGATGCTCCGCAAAAAAGTCGGTGACAAAGTTGCTGAAGGCGAGTCGCTCGTGACAATCTATGCGAACCGCGAAGACGTAGAAGACGTGAAACAAAAAATATACGACAACATTGACATCAGCGATCATGCAGAGGCACCGACGTTGATTCATACGATTATTACAGAGTAGGAGTGGTCTTGATGACTAAAGCGTTTAAAAGAATTCATTTAATCGTGATGGACTCAGTCGGAATCGGCGAGGCACCAGATGCTGCTGATTTCGGTGACACGGGCAGCCATACATTGAAACATACACTGGAAGGATTCAGTGAGTCACTGCCGAACCTTCAGAAACTCGGTCTCGGGAACATTGCAGAACTGCCGGGTCTAGAAGCAGTGGACAATCCTGCAGCATTCTATACGAAGCTCAGTGAAGCATCAGTCGGCAAAGATACGATGACCGGCCACTGGGAGATCATGGGACTGAATATCGATCAGCCATTCAAAGTATATCCGGACGGATTTCCTGATGAACTGATCAAAGAAATCGAAGAGATGACCGGCCGCAAAGTGGTGGCGAACAAACCAGCGTCAGGCACTGAAATTATTGAAGAATACGGCAAACACCAGATGGAAACGGGTGACTTGATCGTCTATACATCAGCGGACCCAGTGCTGCAGATTGCGGCGCATGAAGACATCATTCCGCTTGACGAGCTGTATGACATTTGCGAGAAAGTCCGTGAACTGACAAAAGACCCTAAATATTTGATTGGACGTATTATTGCGCGACCTTATGTCGGTGAACCGGGGAACTTCACCCGCACATCGAACCGTCACGACTATGCACTGAAACCTTTCGGCCGCACAGTGATGAACGAACTGAAAGACAAAGGTTATGACGTCATCGCTATCGGTAAGATCAACGATATTTATGACGGTGAAGGTGTGACAGAAGCGATCCGCACGAAAGACAACATGGACGGCATGGACCAATTGATGGAAGTGGTCGGCCGTGATTTTGAAGGATTGAGCTTCTTGAACTTAGTCGACTTTGACGCGCTGTATGGCCACCGCCGCGACAAAGAAGGTTATGCCAATGCCATCAAAGCATTCGACGACCGTCTCGGTGAACTCATTCCGCAGCTGCGTGAAGACGATCTCGTCATCATTACAGCCGACCACGGGAATGATCCGACAGCACCAGGTACCGATCACACACGTGAATATGTACCGCTGCTCATGTTCAGCCCGAAAGTTAAGCATTATCATGAACTGGAAGGTCACGACACATTTGCGTCTATCGGTGCGACGGTTGCTGATAACTTCGGTGTAGCACTGCCGCAGTTCGGCCGCAGCTATTTAGGTGATATGAATGTTTAGACGACTTCTATATGGTACTGTCTATACATTTGCCGGCATCATGCATTTCAAAAACGAAGAAGGCTTCCGCAAAATCGTGCCGAAATCACTGCCGTACCGGAAGCGCATCGTGCAACTATCCGGTGTCATAGAAATACTGTTCGGCTTGAGTCTGTTCATCAGAAAGCCCGGACGCATGACGAAGCAGCTGCTCAAGCTGTTTTTAGTCGCAGTATTTCCGGCGAACGTCTATATGGCGAAGAACAACATCGGCTTCAAAGGTAAGCAGTTACCGGCATGGGCATTATGGGGCCGACTGCCGCTGCAAGGATTTCTGATCAAGGAAATGGATAAATTATAATAGTGAAGACCTGAATTTTTCAGGTCTTTATTTTTTTGATAATGGTGCAGAATTTTAAGTAATAGGGGAAGTGGATGATGATTATGTGATGAACATACTGACGTTCTTGATATTTTGCAGCGACGGCTGAAAACAGAGAAATTCACTTCGTGCTATGATAGTTTCGGAGGTGATAGGTTGCTGCTGAAAGACCATATCAAAAGTGTGGAATTGTGCTATCTCGAGGCACTCGAACAACGAATGGATCTGTCTTTGGAAGACGCCGGAAAGCTGAACAAATATCAGCGGGGCTATGAAGGGGAACGACAGTTTTTTGATAGCATAGCAGGGATTGATGCGCTAGTCATCTGGGACTTGCTGCTGAAAGACGGCGAATATGCCCAGTATGATTTCATTGTCATCGGCGACGGTACGGTGTACATTTTTGAGATTAAGAATAACAGCGGTCCGTATCGTTATGACCGGGGAAATATAGTGAACCGGCATCATGTGGTCATTAAGGATTACCGGCCGCAGCTGGAACGTGCGCATACGATGATGGAACATTTTTTGAGGACGCACGGGGTGATGATGAAAGTGGTGAGCCGTATCGTATTTATCAACGACAGCTTCAGCCTTGCCGGATTTAATGGCGATGCACGGATGGTGTTTCACGGCCAGCTGCAGCAGGTGGTGAATCATCTCAAAAAGATCAAACCATCGACGTATGAATGTGAAGTCGGCCAGATGCTTGTCGGGGCCCATGTCGACAAATATCCTTATCAGAATGTCAGACAGGTGGCGGTAGATGTTATAGATCCAAGGCTGCGATGTCAGAGCTGCCGGCAGTTGATAGCAGAGATCGATACGATGAAGAAATATATCACATGCAGCTGCGGCCGGAAAGTCAAACGCGAAGACATCATGCTCGCCAATCTGCGGGAATTTGTATTGCTCAAGCAGGGTGCATTTACGATACAAGAGGCGATGGACTGGACGATGAGTCCGAAAACAACAGTCAAACGCCTGTTGAGAGAACATGCAGTGAAGACAGGAATCGGTAGAGCCACGAAGTATTATTTGAAATGAAGACATAGTAGGATTAGCGGGCCATGTTTGAGAGAAAACTATGAAATTAAGCAAAACATGGCCCTAAAACAGGATTAGCGGGCCATGTTTGAGAGAAAACTATGAAATTACGTAAAACATGGCCCTAAAACAGGATTAGCGGGCCATGTTTGAGAGAAAACTATGAAATTACGTAAAACATGGCCCTAAAACAGGATTAGCGGGCCA
>CAACWY010000038.1_pt1 | contig 7018 bp, 9 predicted proteins | sample 2275801 | NCBI WGS metagenome assembly CAACWY01 (sample SAMEA5312475, study PRJEB27640) | indoor metagenome | biome: indoor environment; feature: uncontrolled; material: tiles wood | place: Germany | collected 2014-07-07 | reverse complement strand
AATATAAACTTAATCGACGAAACTACTATTAAAGTTGGAGAAGTACTTGTTAAAAAACAGCCTTCTTAAGTAAAAAAAGGATTACAGCTTGGAAGCTGTAATCCTTTTTTTATTCAAACCCTTTCCAATGCTTCACTTGATGCTCAAATGTATCATCATCTACCATCACTCGGTTCATCAAGTACTCATAATCATCCTTCGTCACCGCTGCTGGAGCGAGTATATAAGCATAGTCGAATCCTGCGTCTTTAACGACTTTTATCGTGTCATCAGTCGCATTCCCATACGGATACGCAAAGGTCTTCACATCAATCCCCAGTTCCTTCTTAAGCGTCTTCTTACTCTTCACCAAATCCGCCTTGAACTGCTCCGCGGGCACTTGATTAAAGATCGGCGTGTTATCCACCAGCTCATGCATATCATAGGTATGTGAACCGAATGAGATTAAGTCGCTCTCCTGCAGAGCTCTTAATTCTCCCCACGTCGCGAGTTCAATATTATTGAACGACGGATTGCCGACCTGTCCTGCAATGACGAATACGGTCGCTGGGACGTTATATTTTTCAAGCACGGGCAGGGCGTTTGTAACCATCGTCTTGTCGCCGTCATCAAACGACAGCCAGACGCATCCTTTCGGGAACTGCTGTGTTTCGTAGCTGTGCTGCAGTTCTTTCTCCGACACGAACGTCGCCCCGTGTTCTGTCATCCACTTGAGCTGTGCATCGAAGTCTTCCTGAAACACACTGTACTTCTGCAGTTCATTGCTGTTCGACATCGTCTTCAGCATGCGTTCGTACAAGTTCCCGCTTCTGATTCTATGGTAGTTCAGCGCAAGACAGCTGTTCTCTGATTCCAATGTTTTGTAGTCTTCTGTTGACTTGTCGTTAATAATGTTACGGTAGATCCACCATCCAAGTGCCATCACGATGATCAGGATAACGATCCAGAGAAAGATGCGTCTGGCTTTAGCCATGAGCTTTCTCGACTTTCTCGTCTCTGATCGGATTGCGTTCGAATGTGATGGTCTTAGCACTCTGCAGTTCTTCGTAGACGTCTCGCTGGATATAGTTCAAGTTCAGCAGTTCGTCTGTCGTCGTTGCTCCTGGATACTTCCGGCGGTTGAGTCTGCCGTAGCGCAGTTTGTTGTACAGCCCCCAGAAGTAGAACAGTCCGAAGATGAAGAGGGTGTAGTACAAGAGTGAGGCACTGAAGTTAATGATGTCATTGTTCTTCAAGTTCAGTACAATGCGCAGAATGTTGACGATATCAATGGGCAGTTTGAAATATGCAGCGATGAAGAACGTCACGGCATACAAGACATACAGCCAGAGCAGTGTAGAGAGGATGAACATGAAGGTTTCAACGACCGGATTTTTCTTCGTTCTGACGATTAAGTCGTTTCTTCTCTGTTTCCTCTGTCGGGGCTTGACCATACTGCATAACCTCCTTTGATTCGTGATTTGATGGCCTTCGGAAATGCGACGACAGCAATTGCTGCATTGATGATCCAGTAGACGAACGGATACCAGGCAATCCAGAAGTACATCTTACTGACGTTATCGTACCTCGCGTCGATCAACAGCGACACAGTCAGCTGTATGACTGCGACGATGGTCAATGTGAATGCTGAGAATGTTAACAGCAGCATCAAGTCCTGGAATGAGTTGACTTGAAACAGCAGGTAGTAGATAGTGAGCAGGAACAGTGAATAGCTCCAGAAGATACTGAGCCATTGTTCGATGTAGATCGGCCAGAGGCGTCGATACTTCCAGCTCTTCAATACACCCCAGTGGCGCATGATGACTTCCTGACCACCTTGTGCCCAGCGGACACGCTGCTTCCAGTAGCCGCCGAGCTTCTCAGGGACAAGCATCCAGCACAGTGCTTGCGGCTCATAGCGGATGTCCCAGAATCGTTCGTGGAACTTCCACGATACAGAAATATCTTCTGTAATCATATCAACATCCCATAAACCGACGTCAACGAGTGCTTTCTTACGGAATGCGACGATGACGCCTGACACTGTCATGATCTTACCGATGATGCGCTGCGTGCGCTTAATTGAACCGATGATTGATGCGTATTCCACGACCTGCAGTTTGCCGAGCAGTGTGTCACGGTTTCTAATCCGCGGGTTACCTGTTACTGCCGCGACGCGTTCGCCTTTGTGGAAGAAGTGCTTGATCAGGTGATACGGTGCATCGTTATCGATAATCGCATCTGAATCAACGCATAGTAAGTATTCACCGTGCGATGCAAACAGACCGAGGCGAAGTGCATTGGCTTTACCTTTGTTCTCCTGGTTGTTGATGGCCCGGACGATGTCATGCTGACCGGCAAGCTTCATAATGATGTCAGCTGTATGATCCTTTGAGCCGTCATTGATCAGTATAATCTCCTTATGAGGATAGTCGAGCTTGATCAAGTTGTCGACTGTTTCTTCGACAGTATCTTGTTCGTTATAACAGGGCACTAGAATACTGATAAGCGGCCAGTCGATGTCGGTCGGGATGTCGTTTGAACCGGCACGCTCGCGCCGGAAGTAATAGATGATAGATCCTGCAAGCCAGACGATGGCCATGAGTAGTGGATAGAGAAAGACGAAATTAGACCAGTAATCTATCATGTGCATAGAGATTCTTCCCTTCAAGTGGTTTTGTAGTACTTCTTGCTGTTCTTATTGGCGTACATCGCTTCATCTGCCTTCATCATCAGCGTCTTCAGCTCCATGCCGTCTATGCCGTATTCACTTGTACCGAAACTGATATCCATCGGCATCTCAACACCTTGAATATCAAACGGGTACCGGAACATTGCCTGCAGCTTCGTCGTATAGAGAAAATGCTGCTCGTCTCGTTTGAGTGATGACACGAGCACAAATTCATCTCCGCCGAGCCGGAACAGCCGTTCATTCGGCAGTAAAATGCTGTTAGACCGCTGGCTGATCGTTATCAGCACTTCGTCCCCGATATTATGACCATACGTATCATTGATGGTCTTGAAGTTATCGACGTCGAACAAAGTGATGTAATGGAGTCGTTCATCGTTCGACTTGATGTCATTATTGAAGTATTGAACGAGCGCCTGGCGGTTCGGTAAGCCGGTCAATTCATCTTCGTAAATGTTTGTCTGCAGTGTGTTCAGCGTCTCATGTATTTCTTTAGTGAGCAGCGATGTGCTGTCCGCTGTTGTACATGATTCTTCTCTGAAATTACCGGTCTTTACGTCTTCCAGCACGTCTTCCAGCTGACGCCGTACATAGTTGTAGATCATGCTCCAGGCACTGTAATTGATCAGTGAACTAATCAACGTAGATAGCAGCAGGAGTTCAAATGATGGGCGCGAAATCGGCTCAAACAGCAGATTGACTCCCATAGAGCTCAAGCTGATCAGGAGTGCAAGCGCAATAGAGAGGATGATGATTTTTGTGTTGAATGGTAGTTGTCTCATGACACTCACCCTTTCTTTAGTCATGATAATGTTGTTGAGTAAGTGAATGGCGTATTCACAGACAATGTTTAAATCATTGAAAAAATACACATAAACAATGAGTATAATTCAAAAAGTGCTGGTGTAATACTATCGTTTTAAAATTAAATTTTAATAGTGTACTGTCTTTATTGGACATTTTCATAACATTATTAAGTACCTCATCTTACTAATCTTAAACAATTTTATCAAGAAAATAAGATTATTTTAAAATAATTATATGAGTATAAAATGAAACTGGCACAACAATAATGAATCCGCATAATATATATCTTATTTTGCATATTAAGTAGACATATTTTGTTTATATGTCAAGTTTTTAATCAGAAAATCGTATAACCATAAGTGGGGTGATGATATCTGTGAGTAACGGCGGAGGTATTGAAGCACTGTCAATGATGACCAGCATCGATGGAAATAGCAGCTAAATGAATGGTTCGGAACGCTCGAAGTCTTCCAGTGTCATATGTTCCATACCGCAGTCCAGGCAAATAAAAAGTGTGCCTGCTGGTTCGACCGTGACAATATGGTCATGCGGACAGCTCGTCTGGTCGTGCGGATAAGTCCCCTGCGTCAGATGGGCGATTTCGTCGGGTGTCAATTTTCTCATACGGCATTCCTCCTTATCTTATCTTTAACTATACCCCTTTTTATTCACCTTTGGTCAATGGTCGTCTCGTGTCACTTCCATCGATATATGTAGCAGGGAGGTGAAGAAGTGGCTGTATTGAAAATGGTGGAGTGTGTGCTGTGTATGGCGCTGTGCATCTTGTTTGTCATCGTCTGCAGCGGGGCGTGGTGGCTGTTCAACAGTGCGTGCTACGCGGTCGTGATCTATGCGCTGTTCAGTCTCGTCGTCATTCTGTTTGACGTCGATGGTGTGTTCTGGCAGCAGGCAGTGGAAGCGGTCGGTCTGTCGGTGCTGATTTTATATTTATTATTTTTTGTTTGTTGTTAATTATCAGTCTTAAGGTGGATGCAAAACGTGTATAATAAAAGTAGACTATTGGTTGAGGTGTATATATGAAGAAAAGAAAATGGGGATGCTTTCTACTGCTTGTATTATTAAGTCTATTGATCATTGGCGGTATCGTCGGCTATGCCTACTTCAAAGTGAAGGGCACAGCAGACGCGATTCATGAACCGATTTCGGGGCGTTCGAAGTCCGATCTGCGTGATGAAGAGGTCAGCATTAAAAACAATGAAGCAATTTCAGTCGCACTGTTCGGTGTCGACTCAGACAAAAACAGATTAGCAACAGGCGATGCAGGACGCAGTGACTCAATCATACTGCTCAGCATCAATCCGGAGAAGAAGAAGACCGTGATGATCTCTATTCCTCGTGATACGTACAGCGAGATGGTCGGCAAGGGCGACTACGAGAAGATCAACCATGCCTATGCATACGGCGGGCCGGATATGGCAGTCAAGTCAGTCGAGAAGTTGATGGGGGTACCGATTGATTACTATGCGACCATCAATATGGACGGCATGAAAGAAATGATCGATACGCTCGGCGGCATCGATGTGACAAGCAATGCGACATTTAATTTCGGTGACTATCATTTCGTTGAAGGGCAGAAGGCTCACCTTGACGGCGATGCTGCGATGGCGTTCATTAGAAGCCGTAAAGAGAACGGGGCAGGTGGCGACTTCGGACGTCAGGAGCGTCAGCAGCTTGTCATTCAAGGGCTGGCACAGAAAGCAATGAACGTCGGCACTGTGACGAAGCTCGACAGCATTCTCAAGACAGTGAAAGGCAATGTTGTGACAGACGTGACGTTCTCAGAGCTGACAGAGTTAAGAAACGGCTACGCAGCGACATTGAACAACGTCGACAAATATCAGCTTGAAGGCACAGGACAAGTGTTAGACGATGGCCTCTGGTATTTCATGGCGGACGATGCAAAGAAGAAGCAAGTAGCAGATGTTTACTTGAATAATTTGAAGTAACAGGAACTCCGGTGTAGAAGCGCCGGGGTTTTTGTTTTGAGTTGTTCTTCGTAACAGTGTTATGTTATATTAATAGTGGGGGTGACAATATGGATGACTTAATCTCTAAAAAAGAATTGCTGAAAGTGTGCGATATCAGTTACGGCCAGTTATACCGATGGAAGCGGAAGAAGTTGATTCCGGAAGAGTGGTTTATTAGAAAATCTACTTATACGGGTCAGGAGGCTTTCTTTCCCCGCGCATTGATAGTCAAACGTATCGAGCAGATCAAAGCATTGAAAGATGAACATTCACTGGATGACTTAGTGACATTGTTTAATGAGGGGGCGTCTGTTGAAACGACAGATAACTTTGATGCAGCGGTGTTTCCCGATTATCTATGGGAATATGTCAGCTTTGATCGTAACAGTGTGACACTCGAGAAGTCCGTCATACTCGTGTTCATTGATGAAGCATTATCAAGTGGACAATTGACAGAGCAGGAAGTGACAGACGCTGTAGCAGTGTTGACAACAATCGACTTGAAGCAGGATATGTCGCTGATGGTTGTTCGTAAGCGCGGCATCGGGCTGTTCATTGCGGCAGAAGGCAATGTATGTGTCGATCAGCAGTCGACTATTGTATTTGAAAGGCGCTACCAGGAATTAGTGACGCAGTTGAAAATCAATTATTTAAGGGGATGACATAATGAAAATCAGTGGATCTTCAGTACTTACAGCTGGGACTTATGATGATATCAACGTATCGGGTAAAGCCGTGATCGAAGGAGATGCAGCAGCGGCGAATGTCGCTGTTTCAGGAAGTATGGTGGTTAAAGGTGTGCTCCGCGCCGACACAGTCAGCGTTCAAGGTAAGATGGTCGCAGGCGATATAGTAGCAGATGAGCTGAAGACTAACGGAAAGACTTCAGTGACAGGGGATGTCACAGTCAAGAATCATCATAATAACGGAAAACTCACTATTGACGGCAATTGTTACGGTGATGTCTTTGGGGTGTCGGGGAAGACATCTATTTCCGGCAACTGCGAAGTGGAACAGTTCACGAGTAACGGTCAAGTTCATATCGACGGGCTGCTCAATGCCGATGAGATCACGCTCCAGTTGATCAATGAGTCCTTCATAAGGGAGCTCGGCGGCAATCATATCATCGTTAAAAAGAAAGCTTCGGGCGGTCTGTTCAACTTTGGTAGTCAAGAAGGTATGCTCACAAGTGAATTGATTGAAGGGGATGATATTACGCTGGAACATGTCACGGCGAATGTCGTCAGAGGGAGACATGTGACAATCGGCACCGGCTGCCATATCGACTTAGTGGAGTACAGCGGTTCAATTGATATTGACGGCCGGAGTACAGTCAAAGAACAGCTTAATACCGGAATGTAATTATAGGACTGTCGGTAGTGGCTGAAAACATGGCCTTCAAACGGGATTAGAGGGCCACGTTTGAAGGAAAATCAAGAAATTGGGCAAAACATGGCCTTGAAACAGGATTAGCGGGCCATGTTTGAAGGAAAAACAAGAAATAGGGCGAAACATGGCCTTGAAACAGGATTAGCGGGCCATGTTTGAAGGAAAA
>CAACWY010000014.1_pt1 | contig 8353 bp, 9 predicted proteins | sample 2275801 | NCBI WGS metagenome assembly CAACWY01 (sample SAMEA5312475, study PRJEB27640) | indoor metagenome | biome: indoor environment; feature: uncontrolled; material: tiles wood | place: Germany | collected 2014-07-07 | reverse complement strand
ATACCGATCTCCATCTCATCGTCTGCAAGCTCAAAGCCATACTGACCAGTCGTCGGTACCATACACGGTTCAAGCGCCATACCGATCGTCGCCATACGAGACAGCAGCGCTTCCACTTTTGCTTTCACTTCTTCAAGCGACAATCCTTGATCAGCATAATAACCTGCGACTTTGTGGACGAATACAGTTCCTGCTACGCCTCGGCGCTGCTCTTTATTATCAATCGCGATGTCATCAGCAACTATGACCCGGTCAACCTTAATATCTTCCATCTGCGCCATTTCCATAGCCATCTCAAAATTCATGACATCACCTGCATAATTCTTGATGATCAGCAATACGCCGGCATCAGTAGCCACTGCTTTAATAGCTTCTAGTACTTTGTCAGGTGTTGGAGAAGTAAATACTTCCCCGCAGACAGCCGCATCAAGCATCCCATCAGCCACATAACCCGCATGTGCCGGTTCATGACCACTACCACCACCAGAAATAAGAGCGACTTTTCCTTCTTTCTTCTTCTTACGGACAATGACAGAATCTGCTACTACCTCGTGTGAATCATCCGATAAGGCTAAACCTTTCAGCATATCTGATACAAATTGAGTCTTTTCGTTAAGCAGTTTTTTCATACTAATCGCCTCCTATCCTCATTATAATATGGACAGTTTGATAGCGCTAACAATTAGAAGAGCGAATCCAAGCATGCCCGTTCAGACAAATGATTCATTTGATAATATTATGTTAAAAATACTGTACATTTTGTTTAAGATATAGATTTATCAGCTTAGCGTTACCTATTATGGTTGGTATTGTATTAGTTCTACCTGATAATTTTGTAACAAAGTCGCTGTTTCTTACGTTGCTGATGTTTATTGCGGCGGCATCTTACTTAATTTATTTTTTTAAAACAAAACAACTGCTAAAATGATTTTATTATCATTCACCAAATAAAAAAGATGAGAGCTACTCTCATCTTTTTTACGTTATTCAACCGGTATCCACATTTCAGCTTTATAGTCAGCTGCTGTGACATTACCGAAAGGATAGTATTCAAATTCAGGAGCATTTCTTAAATCATGCTGGGAGGCAGGTATAATCACTTCATAAGCCTCGTTAGTAATGCGTTGAATTTCACGTGAAACGGGTCTTCCTGCTTCAAATACTAAATAGTTACCTGCTGGAATGTAATGAGAAGTCCATTCTGACGTTTCTTGTGCAGAACTCACTCCAATCATATAATCGACCCCGTTATCAGTAGGGAAATATATACCGAAAAATCCTTGAAATTGGTCATCTGCTTCAATTGTTAAGCGCGCGCGTTGATCTGACTGCTTAAATTCAGTCCAGAACTGCTGTGACTTCTGCTGTGCATCTTCGATACTGTCAAAACTTCTTTTTTCCCCAACTACAGTCAATTTTTCTAAATGCTTTACTTCATATGCCATAACTTCTCCTTATAATTGTTCTAACACTTTGGGCATGTCCCCAGGCGTGATAATCCCTAGAATGTCTTGTGGTTTTTCTACTTTTCCAGAATCGGAAATTAAAATGACCAGTTTAGAATGTCCTTTTGTATTAATTTCATCTATCATCGTCTGCTCTACTTCGTGTAACGGCATGTCATTTTTAACGATGATAAACGAGGCACCTTTCTCATCATTTGGGAGAACATCTCTCACTCGGTAATCCATCAAGTTGATTGTTCCTTTAGTCGATACTGAAGCCAGCCAGTTCGTCAGTCCATTGTCTGTCAAAATACCGAGAAAACGCTGACCATCAAATATCGGATATTGTGATAATTGATGCTGCTTAATATGAGCGAGTGTATCCACTAATGAATCGTCAATATTTAAACACATCACTGGTTTATTAAATTGTTTTACCGTTGCAGGATTCGCAATTTGTTGACGAATCGACTCGAGTTGATTGATAAATTCAGTCGTTGGTTCTGCGATATTAAACGCATCTTTTTTCTCATGAATCAGTAAGTTTCTTAACTGCCTTGCGAGATCAATTTCATCTTTAAACGCCTTCACTACTGGATGTTTTTCTTTCAGCTGGTAAAATAATGAGCCAAAACTGTCATCCCGCTTCGTTTCATCTTTCATTGCTTCATGCAGCTGATTGAATGTCGAAATAAATCGTTCAAAATTATCCATAAAAGACCTCCTAATTTTGATAACACTCTTTTAGCAGTTCGTAACTAAACACATCTGTAACAATGATTGTTCATCCTATTATCAATATGTTTCTCAACCGTTTTTATCTATTAAACGACATCTTGAACACTTTCGGCAGTTCTGCCTCAAAGCGCATTACTTTATTCATCGTCGGATGTGTAAATGCAAGAACGCTTGCATGTAAGCCGATACGTCTGAACGGGTTTGTCACAGCTCCATATTTTTTGTCACCGACAATCGGATGCCCGAGCTCTTTCATATGGATCCGGATCTGATTTTTGCGTCCTGTCTCCAGATTGACTTTCAATAACGTCTGTGTGCGATTGGTGTTAAGCACTTTATAATGCGTCACGGCTTTTTTGCCGTTGTTTGGTGTCTTGCTGGAATGCATGGTCAAAGTTTTATCTTCAGTAAGCCACGTTGTAATAGTACCGTCTTCTGTCATGCGGCCTTCTACAAGTGCGATGTAAGTGCGTTCGCTTACTAACTGCTTCCAGTTATTCTGCATCACTTGCTGTGCCTTTTTATTTTTCGCATACATCATGACACCGGACGTCTCGCGGTCAAGCCGGTGGACAACATATATACGGTTTTGAGGATGTGCTCTTTTAACGTAGTCTGACAGCAGACGGAATGCTGTGTTTTCGTTATCTTTTTCTGACGCAATGGATAACAGTCCTGCTTCTTTGTTCACTACAATGACGTCTGCATCTTCATAGAGTATTTCAATCCCTTTGATTTTTGCTTTTTTGTTCACTGCACTCGTTCGGATTTCGACGACATCCCCCGGTGCAAGTGGTGCGTTGAACTGACTGATTGATTCGTCATTGATAAAGACGTGCCCTCTTCCAAGCACGGTTTTTACTGATTTTTTACTTCTGTCAGGCATTACTTCAAATAAAAATTTCAATAATTCATTAGGTTGCTGCACGTGCCATCGTTCGTCACTGCCATTTCTTTTAGTCATCACTCTACATCCTTTTGGCCATTTTATTTAATTTATCTCTTTATTATACTACCATTGTGACAAATAATCGCTGACAACAAAATACCCATGAAGCAGAGTGACCTTAAATGCTCTTCCCGGCCCAATGATTCCTCACGGGACTGCTATGAATAATACATTGCGGCAAGTAGCAGCAGCTCTCAGTACAAGCATTTTAGTCACCATTATGACCACTGTCCATGCTGATATGCTGATTGGTGCTCAAATCACTTACAAAATCATCACCGGCATTGCTCTCATCGGATTAGTGCTTTCATTCATGTATCCTAAAGCAACGGAGATTGATAAAAAAAGAATGGGCATATGCCCATTCTTTTTTGGTTTATAATCAGCCGTACTATATATTTTTAATAGCTTCTGCTACATCTGTATGACCATTTACTACTTGGAATTCTTTGCCGATAGTATTGTCGTTCAATAAGACATTCAGCAATACTTCTGCAATGTTTTCACGTGCAACTTCTGCTACATCCAATGTCTCTTTCACTGTCACTTTGCCACTGCCTGCTTCGCTCTTGAGAATACCTGGATGGACTATCGTATAATCCAGATCAGAGGCTCTCAGCACATTGTCTGCATAGTGCTTAGCCGCAACATAAGGTCTGAAATCACTATCCGCTTCCTGGATTGCTGCTCGTGATGTGTCAAATGAGCTTACCATCACAAATCGTTTAATTCCTTGATTGCGAGCTGCTTCGATTGACTTGACCGCTCCGTCCAGATCAATCAGCATCGTCTTATCAGCACCTGTACTACCGCCAGATCCTGCTGTAAATACCACAGCATCAATACTGTCCATTGCTTTTTCAATCGCTGGAATATCATCTTCCAGATCGATTAAACGCGTCTCCACTCCCAAATCATCAAAGAAATTTTTCTGTTCAGGTTTACGAATCACGGCAATCGGTGTGACACCTTGCTGCTTGCTCATTTTCTCAACCAATATTCTTCCTACTTGTCCGTTTGCGCCAATAATTAATGTATTCATGATCTACCTCCTATAATAGTTCTCTCTTCATAGTAAAGAATGATAGGTGATATTTCAAAAATACTGTCTTTTATGACTATTGATCTGCTTCAATATATTCAGACTTTGTCACTTCGATTTTCTCGATATGACTACCGTTCTTCTCCAGACCACTGAACAGATAGCCTTCATAAAAAATATGATCTGCTTCTCTGTCAATGAATGATAACATCCAGCCGCCTATCGTATCGACATTATCAATGTCGAACGTAATTCCAAGCATTTTCTCTACATCACTGATTAATACACTTGAATGAATCTGATAATGGTCTTCCCCTATCTTAACAATCTTCTCTTCCTCTTCTTCATCAAATTCATCCCTTATTTCACCGACCAGCTCCTCGATAATATCCTCTATCGTCACTAAACCACTCGTTCCGCCGTATTCGTCCATCAATATTGCTAAATGCAGACGTTCTGACTTCATTTTACTTAACAGCTTAGTCAATGACACTGTTTCAATGTCTCTCATTACCGGATGGATGTAATCAGTGAGCTTGCTTTCAAAGACTTCCTCTTTGTCCTGCAGCATCAAATCAATAAAGTCTTTAATGTGGATAAATCCGATGATATTGTCTTTGTCTGTTTCGTAAACAGGATATCTTGTATAGCGTTCTTGCTGCATGAGTTGAATCACATCTATCATACGAGATTGATTGCTGATCGCTGTAATTTCATTTCTTGGCGTCATAATTTCACGTGCCACTTTGTCATCAAATTCAAATGCATTGTTAATAACTTTCAATTCATTAATATTGATTTCTCCAGACTTATAACTGTCAGCTAACAAGAGACGCAGTTCTTCCTCAGTATGCGTTAATTCATGTTCGCCCACAGGTTTCATGCCGATGATTTTCAGCAGTAACCTTGCTGAGCCGTTCAACAACCATATAAAGGGATAAAGTATCCTATAGAAGAACATGATTGGTTTACTGAAAGCTAATGTTACTGCTTCTGCTTTTTGGATTGCGATGGTTTTCGGTGCAAGTTCCCCGACTACTACATGTAAGAACGTCGCAATAATAAACGCAGCTACAAGTGTAAAGACATGAACTAGATCTGCCGGGATACCGACGGCAGAGAATAACGGATGCAGTATAAATTCAAACGTCTGTTCACCGACCATTCCAATGCCTAATGCTGTAATCGTAATACCGAGCTGACAGGCACTTAAATACTCATCCAGATGATTCACGACATTGCTGGCTGACAAAGCACCAGGTTTTCCTTCATTGACGAGTTGATTGAGTCTCGAATGCCTGACTTTGACAATAGCGAACTCTGTCGCTACAAAAAATGCTGTTAAAATGATCAGCACCGTAAAAATAATTAAGTTAATCGTTGTCTCCAATAAGATATTCTGTCATCAGACAGAATATTCACCTCCATTTAATGTTGTATGAATAGCAGTAATGTTTTGATCAGGGCAAGATCTTTCACTGCCAATGCTTTCGCTTCATTGAGATTGTCTGTTTGCGAAATATTGCGTATATCTGCTTCTAACTCACTGATTTTCAGTCTGATGTCTTGAATGTCAATCGCTTCAGTGGGTGCGTATTTCTTCTTAATATCGTTTAAATGCATACCTTCGTCTTTAAGATGTTCGATTTCGTGGATACGTTCCACCATATCAATTGAGTAAAAACGATAATTATTGTCACTTCTCTTAAAATCAAGTAATCCAAGCGTCGTATAATAATCAATTGTTCTGTTCGTTACACCAGCAAGTGCTGACAGTTCACCGATTTTTAGTTTGTACTTCCCAAGTGACTCCCTCCAAACCATAACGTGATGGTTTTAATATATATTATTATTTTTATCATTGCAAATCATATGTTCATCATTGTATAAAATAGCCAAACTATAACGTGATGGTCTTGATATAAAAATGATATTGTAAAAATGCCATCTATTTTATACTCTACTCATGTGCCTGCCACTCACATGGTCCAATACTTAGTTCTGTAAATTCCGCAGTTATTTGATTTGACATTCGTATCAGTGATTAAATTCATGAGACGTTTTTGACGGCTACGCCTTATGCCCTGCCACTAGATTCTTCCGCTGCTGTATAGTTCCACTCTCTGTTAGCGAAGAGGCTCTCATCACACTATTTTTGCCGTACTTATTTCTAATCGCATCAAGATGCTTTTCGACCATTTCTCGCTTCGCTTCTCCACGGTCTTCAAACAAACTCAACTGCCTCATCGCGCTGTCTCTTAGATTACTGAACGAGACGCTCACTGTTCTAAACATAGCATCTCTATCTGCATAGTCCTCAAGATGTTTCCATATTAACTCAACAATCTGCATGGTCGATGTAAAATAATCTTTCTTCGAAAACTGTTTTCGAATACCTCCGTAATGAGCGTATCCTATCGTAAATGATATCGTGATTGGATATAAATGCTGTTCTCTCACTCGATAAAACACTTCATCCACTTGTTCACTGATGACCGTCTTTAGTTCATAAAATTCATAATCTCTCATCAATATTTGTGATTTACCGTATGACTTACCCGATATTTTATGCGGCTTTCTTATAATACTCTCATCTATCCCATTTGCATGAAGATGTAGATCGATACCTATAATACCAAACTCCCGTTTAAGATATTGTACCGGATAATTCGCAAGTTCTCCTATTCTAAATATACCTTTTCTGTTCAATTTAGCCTGCATTTTTTTATTGATTCCCCACAATTTCGACAATGGTTCAATAGGCCAAAGCTTCTCAGGAACGTCATAGTATCTCCATTCAGCGATGCCGTCATCAGTAATTTTCGCTTCTAAATCCATCGATAGTTTGGCCAGCAATGGATTAGACCCAATTCCAATAGTGCTGAATACCTTTGTTTCTTGATATATTTCTGCTTGAAGCAATTGCGCAAGATGGCGGGGAGAACAGGCAAACAAATGATAAGAATGGGTAATATCCATGAAAAACTCGTCGATGCTATACTGATGAAAATCTTCCGGTGCAACATACTTGAGTGCGATAGCAGATATCTGATTAGATACTTTAACATATTTGAGCATAGAAGGATTGATGATATAAATATCAGGTCTACATGGAATTTCAAAAAGTCTGGAACCTGTTTTAATCCCCAGTGCTTTGAGCGGCGGCGTTGCAGCCAGCACGACCGAACCAGAACGTTTTGTGTCAGCTACTACAGCAAGCTTAGTGTTCTCAGGATCTAATCCTTTTTCGACACACGAAACTGATGCATAGAAACTTTTAAGGTCAATACAGAGCACATCATGATGATTACATTGATAATAGTCATACATATCATCACCTCATTTATAATACTTCAATCATAAATGAGAACATATGTTCGTGTAAAGTATAAAAATATTTTGCTTCGCTTGTTCTCGAGTAATTGATTAGTGCCATACTTCAAGCAGGCTACATAATAATGACCATCCCAAGCCTCGTCAAAATACATATGGATATGATGATATCGATCGCTCTTGTTGTCAATACACATCTCTTGCTGCTCAGGGACTTCCTCTTTTTTCCTCGATTTTTTTATACCGACCAGATGATGAATCATTTAATCAAAAAGCCAGCCCATTAACTGGACTGACCATCATCTTTTAATAATGAATAAAAATAAGCATCTTTATAGTCATCTCTATTGTTCAAATAACTTCTCAGCTTTCCTTCCAACATAAACCCGCTTCTCTCAGCTACTTTTTGACTCGGAATATTATCGCACTCTATTGTAAGAGTAATTCTATTAAAATTAAAGCTGTTAAAACCAAGACTGCACATACCAGCCACAGCTCTAGTCATAATTCCTTTGCCCTGCAGGTCTTCAGACAACCAGTAACCGATATCAGCAGACCGATTGGATTGATTAATATTATGAAAATCAATCATTCCGGCTACCGTCTGCTGGTAATGGATAACGAGAGTCACGGACTTTCCTGCACCGAAATTTTTCATCATTTCTTTAAAAGCAATGATCTCTTCTTCTTCGTTTTGAAGATGATCGAGCCATGGCAGAAATTCTTTCAAATAATCACGCTGTCTCTCAATTAAACGATAGACGACCGGACCATCTATTTCCGGACGAGGGAGAGCAAGCTCTATTTCATCATCAACTTTGTATGAAAGCATGTATATCCACTCCT
>CAACWY010000088.1_pt1 | contig 11378 bp, 9 predicted proteins | sample 2275801 | NCBI WGS metagenome assembly CAACWY01 (sample SAMEA5312475, study PRJEB27640) | indoor metagenome | biome: indoor environment; feature: uncontrolled; material: tiles wood | place: Germany | collected 2014-07-07 | reverse complement strand
CGCCAAACGAACACACCCGTTAACCATTGTTTAACAGGTGCTCCTTAATCATGGTGTCAATCGTCTCCGGCAGCCGATAAGTGGTGCGATTGATTTTGATGAGCCGCTTCTCCTCTACGTAGCTCTTGATATAAAGCTGGAGTGTCCTGACTGTAAAATAGTCGCCGAAAAATTCCGCGAGACAGCGGATGCTGAATTCATGGACGTCATGTACTGAACAGTAATAAATCATATTAATGTAGAGGACTTCACTGATCGAAAAAGTAGTCCGGCAGTCGGTACATTTCATCTGCTGCTTTCTGCCGTTCAGACTTAAACAATAACATGACGGACAGTTGAAGCCGTTTTTGAGCTGACCCGCAGCACGATGATGATAGAATGGATTGGTTTTCAGTTGGTCTGTAAGAAAAACTTCGTGTAACTGAGGGAATAGCTCGTCACTGACCTGTAACTCGTTGATTATTCTTGTCAGTTTAGTCAGTTTGATGATTGCATCGTCAGGCTGCAGGCCGAATATATGGCTGTCACCTGTCCAGACGATATAACCATGAACCTGCAGGTAAACCTTTCGTCGTTGAAGCCAGTGAGCGAGTATGCTTTTAGCCCGCTCCAGCTGGTTCAATGGATTACTGACTTCTCTGCCGTTTTGAAAATGCCATTTTCCGGAACGGATCTCATAATCGTGGCGGTGGTTTTTCACCTCTAATATAATGACGCGCTGGCGGGTAATGATGACATGATCCAGCTGAATATAATTCTGGTCATGCTCGAGTAGTATATTGCTCACGTACCACCGGCCGTCAAGCGCCTTCTGCAGAATTTCTCCGACGAGCCGTTCCCCGTTGAACCCGTTCCTTTCCTTGTCAAGCAGCTTCTTGTCGGCATCGTCTAAAATACATCTCTTACTCAGTACTTCTAAGTTAATCATTGTCCTCGTCACTCGAGCACCTCCTACTTTATAATCGGTAAAAATCGCGAAATGATTTATTACAAATTGTAAAGTTCCAGTAACTAGCTATTTACATGAATCGGTGCTATTATAGAGTATTGAAAAATACGGAAAGGATGTTCAAGATGCAAGTGTATGCAGATTATTCAGCGACAACGCCCGTTTCGCCTCATGTTTTAGAAGAGATGACAGCGGTCTATGAGACGACATTCGGCAATCCCTCATCTATTCACCAGACGGGGCGGAATGCGCGGCAAATCATTGATCAGTCTCGTCGGGAAATTGCAGGTGCTATTCATGCACAACCGAAGGAAATCATCTTCACGAGCGGTGCTACAGAATCGAATAATACCGCGATTAAAGGAGCAGCATACAAGAATAAGCACCTTGGGCATCATTTGATTACGACTCAGATTGAACATCATTCTGTGCTGCACGTCTTTGAATATCTTGAAAAGCAAGGCTTCGAAGTGACCTATCTGCCGGTCAGTCGTGAGGGCCTGTTAAATATAGACGATTTAAAAGAGGCACTTAGAGAAGACACTATTCTCGTCTCTGTGATGTTCGGCAATAATGAAGTAGGGACTATTCAACCCGTTGATGACATCGGCGCACTGTTGTCAGACCATCAGGCGCTCTTCCATGTAGATGCAGTTCAGACTGCCGGACATCTGCCGCTTGATGTCAACGAACTGAACGTTGATATGATGAGCTTGACCGCTCATAAGTTCTATGGTCCTAAAGGTGTCGGATTGCTTTATATCAAAGAGGGGACACCGTTGGAATACTCACAGCTCGGTGGCTCACAGGAAACAAAGCGCCGTGCAGGAACAGAGAATGTTCCGTTGATCAAAGGAATGGCAAGAGCATTAACTGAAGCCGTCAGTCAGCTGGACGACCATAACATCCGACTGATGCAGCTGAAAGAATATTTCTTAAATGGTCTGCAGCAGCGGTCCATTCCATTTGAAGTGAATGGAGACAAGAATATGCAGCTTGCACACATCACCAATTTATACTTTCCGTTCAGCGATGTTGAAATCATGTTGACGTTACTGGACATGGCTGGTGTCTATGTGTCGAGCGGCTCTGCATGTACTGCTGGATCCATTGAACCTTCACATGTTCTGTCAGCTATGTTCGGCGATGATCCGCGGACGAAGCGCTCCATCAGATTCAGTTTCGGTCATGAGATGACTGAAGACCAATTAGATTATATTGCAGATCAACTGTTGAAAATATACGAAATGAATAGAGAAAGAAGCGAATTCAATGGAAAATAAACAAACGAAAGTGGTCGTCGGTATGTCCGGCGGTGTCGATAGTTCAGTCACAGCACTGCTCTTGAAAGAACAAGGCTATGATGTGATCGGTATTTTTATGAAGAACTGGGATGATACAGACGAAAACGGTGTGTGTACTGCGACTGAAGATTACGAAGATGTCATAGCGGTCTGCAATCAGATCGGGATCCCGTATTACGCAGTTAATTTTGAACAGGAATATTGGGACAAAGTATTCACATATTTCCTCGATGAATATAAAAAAGGACGGACACCTAACCCTGACGTCATGTGCAATAAAGAAATCAAATTCAAGGCGTTTCTTGACCATGCATTGAAACTAGGTGCAGATTATGTGGCAACTGGTCATTACGCACAAGTTCGCCGTAATGACGATGGCACCGTCGACATGCTGCGGGGTATCGATAACAACAAAGATCAGACGTATTTCTTGAACCAGCTGACTCAACAACAGCTGCAGCACGTGATGTTCCCGCTCGGTCATCTGGAAAAATCGGAAGTGCGCGCTATTGCAGAGAAACACCAGCTGGCGACTGCCAAGAAAAAAGATTCCACGGGTATATGTTTTATCGGTGAAAGAAACTTCAAAGAATTTCTAAGTCAGTATCTGCCGGCAACAAGTGGTCGTATGACTACGCTTGACGGTAAAGATATGGGGCAGCATGCGGGATTAATGTACTATACAATCGGTCAACGTCACGGACTTGGTATAGGTGGTGACGGGGATCCGTGGTTTGTCGTCGGCAAAAATCTTGATGACAATGTGCTGTATGTAGAGCAGGGCTTCCATCATGACACGTTGTACAGCGATTACTTGATTGCCTCAGACTTCAGCTTTGTCGGGGAGATGGACTTCTCAGAACCGCTCAGCTGTACAGCGAAGTTCAGATATCGTCAGCAGGACACTCAAGTCACAGTTGAAAAAATATCAGATACACAGCTGAAAGTGACGTTCGCTGAGTCGGTGCGCGCAATTACACCGGGACAGGCGGTTGTCTTTTACCAGGGCGAGGTTTGTCTGGGCGGGGCAACGATTGATGATGTCTTTAAGCATGAACACCAACTGACATATGTCGTCTAAGAAGACGTATGTCTTCTTTTTTTATAGTTTGATATAATGAGGATTATTGGAGGTTGTTATGGACGAACAGCAGTTAATTGAACTTATACAGCAGAAAAAATATGAGCAGGCACTTGAAATGCTTTTTAAAGCGATAGAAGAACAGCCTGATGAACCGAATCACTATATCAATACAGGAACCATTCTCGCAGATGCCGGCAAAGTAGAAGAAGCAGAACGTTTTTTCCAGAAAGCATTGACACTGGATTCTGAGCACGGTGGTGCCTATTACGGTCTCGCAAACATTTATTTTAATCATGAGCGTTATAGTGAGGCCGTCAAGCTCTATCAGAAAGCACTTGTTGTGAACAAGGAAGATGCTGACATTCACTATATGCTGGGCATGAGTTTTATCAATTCAGGTGATTTCAATGCTGCACTGCCTTATATGATGCGCAGTTACGAAATTAAGCCGGCTGATGATGAGATTGCTTTTCAGTACGGTCTGATTTTGTGCCAGCTATCGATGTACGACGAAGCAGTGGCTGTTTTAAACGAACTACTCGTGCGTCAGCCTGAACATACGGACGCTCTTTATAATTTAGCACTTGCCCGGTACATGCTGGATGATGATGCAGAACAAGCGATAAATACATTTAAGCGGGTCACAGCAATACAGCCTGACCACTTGCTTGCAGGGCATGCGATTAATATGTTCGGACAACTGAAGGAGGAGTAACTGTGGAAAACATGTCTTTATTTGATCAGCCGTTTGTCAAAGGAACCATTATCCGTATTTTATTTCAGAATGCGGATAATTTTTATACTGTTTTGAAAGCAGAAGTGGTAGATTCAAATGAAGATTTTGAAGAAGAGGTCACAGTTACAGGGTACTTCCCTCAAATTGCTGAAGGTGATACTTATACTTTTACCGGCAGGGTAGTAACGCACGCTAAATATGGAAAGCAGCTGGCAGCTGAGAAATTTGAGAAAGAAATGCCGCAGACAAAAGATGGCGTCATCCATTACTTATCGAGTGACCTTTTTAAAGGTATCGGCAAAAAAATTGCACGTCAAATCGTTGACACACTCGGTGATGATGCACTGAAAATGATTATGGAAGATAGAGCGGTCCTTGACCAGGTGCCTAAGCTCTCCACCGAAAAAAAGGATATGATCTATCAGACGATCAATGACAACCAGGCGATAGAAAAGACGATGATCAAGCTGAATGACTGGGGTTTCGGACCGCAGCTGGCGATGAAGATCTATCAGTATTACAAAGAGGATACTATTAAAACAATTAAGGAATCGCCGTATCGACTCGTGATGGATATTCAAGGAATCGGTTTTAACAAAGCCGATGAATTAGCACAGCGCTTAGGAATGGAAGGAAATCATCCGGAACGTCTGAAAGCGGCGCTCGTCTATGCGATGGAGCAGGCATGTCTACAGAACGGCCATACGTATATTCCGGAAGATATGCTTCTTGAAACGGCTTATCATTTACTGACGAAAAGTGGTGAAATGATTGATTCCGGACTACTGGTCAACAAACTCCTTGAACTGACTGAAGAGAAGATTCTTGTCAATGATGATGATCGTATTTATTTGCCGAGTCTATATTATTCTGAAATGAAGACGGTGCAGACGCTGCATCGACTGATGAACCATCAGGATAACATCAAACAGTTTGAACAGTCTGAAGTGCTTTTGATGATCGGGGAGCTTGAAGACCTCTTTGAAGTGAGCTATGCCGCTAAGCAGCGTGAAGCACTGCAAATAGCGATGAACAGCAAGATGATGATTTTATCAGGCGGCCCCGGTACAGGGAAGACAACAGTGATCAGAGGAATTGTCAATCTGTACGCTGAACTTCACGGCCTCAGTCTCGACTATAAGGACTATGAGCAGTCTGACTTCCCGATTGCCGTTGCAGCACCAACTGGCCGTGCATCAAAACGACTGGCAGAATCCACTGGTCTAGAGGCGACTACCATTCATCGTTTGATCGGCTGGACACGTGAGAGTAAGCCGGATGATATTCTTGAGAATGAAATCACTGCGAAGCTCGTCATTATCGATGAAATGTCCATGGTCGACACATGGTTGATGTTTCAGCTGATGCGGGCAGTGCCGAATGACTGCCAGCTGATTTTTGTCGGCGATCAAGATCAGCTGCCGTCAGTCGGGCCGGGTCAGGTGTTCAGAGATATGATTGATTCTAAGATTATGCCGCAGGTTGAACTGGAAGAAGTGTATCGTCAACAAGAAGGCTCATCCATCATAGAACTGGCCCATCAGATTAAGCGCAATCAGCCATTTGATATAGCCGCGCGCTATAACGACCGCTCCTTTATTCCATGTTCCACCGATCAAATACCTCAGGTCATCAATCAAGTAGTGGCTCGCGCTGTTGATAAAGGATATGACAAAAGAGATATACAAGTGCTTGCGCCGATCTATAAAGGAAAAGCAGGTATTAAATTTCTTAATCAGGAACTGCAGGATATATTGAATCCAAAAGCTGATGACAAACGAGAACTGCAGTTTGGTGACATTGTTTATCGTAAAAACGATAAAGTGCTGCAGCTTGTCAATCGACCAGAAGATAATGTTTTCAACGGGGACATCGGTGAAGTGATTGGTATATTCATGGCCGCTGAAAATGCCTTGAACAAAGACGTTGTTGTCGTAGATTATGACGGAAATGAGGTCACCTATACGAAACAGGACTTAACAGAACTGACTCATGCCTACTGCTGCTCTATCCATAAAGCGCAGGGCTCGGAGTTCCCGATTGTTATCATGCCGGTCGTCCGTGCTTATTACCGTATGCTGCAGAAAAACATATTGTATACTGGTTTGACACGTGCGAAGCAGTCACTGATTATCTGCGGGGAACGTCAGGCATTTGATGAGGGAATCAGTAGAACTGGACTGGAACGGATGACCTCTTTCAGTGAGACGTTGAGAGCTTACTTCAACGATGATGATAAGGAGGTGCATATCCCGGTCGGTGAGCTGACTGAAGATAACATGCATCTTATATCACCTCTCATCAATATGGAAGGTATTTCGCCTTATGATTATCAAACAGTTGACGAATAGCCGTATTGTCCATATAATTTAATTATTCAGTGAGTGATGAGTAAAGTGATTCGTTGTTCTAAGAGACGTACCGGTCGGTGTAAGGTACGCAATGATCATTTGAAGGCTGCATTCACAGTGTAAATCAATAATTCTTTGAGTGATGACTTCGGTCATAACTAGGGTGGTACCGCGAACACGTTCGTCCCTTTCTGGGGCGGGCGTTTATTTTATTTTAAGGAGAGATAACTTAATGAAACGATTAACTGCTGCTGAAATCAGACAGATGTATCTTGATTTCTTTGTTGAAAAAGGCCATATGATTGAGCCGTCTGCACCACTTGTACCGATTGATGATAATACGCTGCTTTGGATCAACTCCGGTGTAGCGACGTTGAAAAAATATTTTGACGGACGCGTTATTCCTAATAATCCAAGAATCGTCAATGCTCAAAAATCAATACGAACGAATGATATCGAAAATGTCGGGTTCACTGCACGTCACCATACATTCTTTGAAATGCTTGGTAATTTCTCTATCGGCGATTACTTCAAAAAAGAAGCCATTGAGTGGGCATGGGAATTCCTGACAAGTGAACGATGGATGGCGATTGATCCAAGTAAGCTATATGTGACGATCCATCCAGAAGACACTGAAGCATATGAGCTGTGGGTCAACGAGATTGGTCTGACAGATGACCGGATTACGCGAATTGAAGGTAACTTCTGGGATATCGGTGAAGGACCATCTGGACCGAATACCGAGATTTTCTACGACCGTGGTGAGGATTACGGACAGGATGATCCAGCTGAGGAGATGTATCCAGGTGGAGAGAATGAACGTTATCTCGAAGTATGGAACTTAGTGTTCTCAGAATTCAACCATAATCCTGACCATACGTATTCTCCGCTTCCAAAGCAGAATATTGATACAGGGATGGGGCTTGAACGGATGGCGAGCGTGTCTCAGAATGTAAGAACCAACTTTGACACGGATCTCTTCCAGCCGATTATTAAACAGACTGAGCAGATTTCAGGTAAAACATATGGAACATTAAAAGAAGATGATGTTGCATTTAAAGTCATTGCAGACCATATCCGTACAGTGGCATTTGCAGTCGGAGATGGTGCTCTGCCATCAAATGAGGGCCGCGGTTATGTGCTCCGTCGTCTACTGCGTCGTGCGGTAAGATTTGCACAAAAACTTGAAATCAATCAGCCGTTTATGTATGAACTGGTGGATATCGTCGCTGAAATAATGAAGCCTTATTATCCAAACGTCGAAGCTCAGAAAGATTTCATCAAACGAGTGATTAAATCTGAAGAAGAACGATTCTATGAGACGCTGGAAGAAGGTCTTGTACATTTCAATCGACTGAAAGAAGAAGCAGCAAGCGGTTCACATGAACTGCGCGGTGAAGATGTGTTCAAGCTGTATGATACATTCGGTTTTCCTGTTGAACTGACTGAAGAGCTGGCAGAAGAAAACGGACTGAACATTGACCGTGCAGGTTTCGAAACGGCGATGGAAGAGCAGCGGACACGTGCAAGAGAATCCCGTCAAAAAACTCAGAGCATGCAGGTTCAAAACGAAACATTGGCAAATATCAGTACGCCGAGTCGTTTTGTCGGCTATGAGACGTTGACAGCAACGACTGAAATAGAAAACATCATCTTTGCTGGTGAAGAAGTCAGTGAAGTTGAAGGAGAACAAACGATTCAGTTTATTCTGCGTGAGACACCGTTCTATGCAGTGAGCGGAGGTCAGATTGCTGACAGAGGTACTGTCAGCCATGATGACTTTGAAATCGCAGTCACTGAGGTCACTAAGGCACCGAATGGCCAGAATCTGCATACAGGAACGATTCAGTTCGGCCGCGTTCATGTCGGATCCACTGTTGAAGCGGCTGTAGATGCTGGTTTTAGAAATGATATCATCAAAAATCATAGTGCGACTCATTTAATGCACGCAGCATTAAAACAAGTGCTGGGCACACATGTTAATCAGGCCGGCTCATTAGTAACGCCCGAACGCCTGCGCTTTGACTTCTCTCACTTTGGTCCTGTGACGTCTGAAGAACTGGACAAAGTAGAAGCGATTGTCAATGAGAAAATATGGGCAAACATCAAAGTAAGTATCGAAGAGATGCCGATTGAACAGGCAAAAGAAAAGGGTGCAATGGCACTGTTCGGAGAGAAGTACGGCGATGTGGTCCGTGTCGTTGAAATGAGTGAATTTTCAATTGAACTATGTGGTGGTGTTCACGTAAGAAACACAGCAGAGATAGGTTTATTCAAGATTGTTTCTGAATCGGGAACAGGGGCAGGTGTCCGGCGTATCGAAGCGGTGACAGGCAAAGCTGCCTATGACTTCATGACTCAGTATGAAACAGCAGTGAATCAGTTGATGATACCGTTAAAGGCGAGAGATCTTGAGCAGTTCGAGACAAAGATTGTTGAGCTTATACAGTCAGAAAAGCAGCTGACAAAACAGCTTGGAGAACTTAATAAAGAACTATCCACCTTAAAGGTCGGAGACATCAAAGAACAGGTTGAAACCATTAACGGTATTCAAATACTCGCAATGGAAGTGCCTGCTGATGACGCTAAAGCACTGCGTGAATTGATGGATGATTATAAATCTAAACTTCCTGACACCATGATATTCCTTGTTGCTGCCAATGATAAATTAAACTACATGGCGACAGTCGCTCAATCGTTGACTGACCGCGTACACGCCGGCAACTTGATTAAAGGTGTCGCTGAAGTGACATCCGGTAAAGGTGGCGGACGCCCTGACTCAGCTCAAGGTGGTGCAAATGACCCTTCAAAAATAACAGAGGCATTACAATTTGTTAAAGACCACATATCTTCACTATAAATTAACGCTATAATATAGTATGATACAAAGTGAATCAATGTCAGTATAAGGGGTGTTTACAGTGGAAAATTTCGATAAAACAATGAAGTTTAACTTTGATGAGCTGCCGAAAGAAGAAGTACGTACTGTTCTTCTCAATGTGTATCATACACTTGAAGAACGAGGCTATAATCCAATCAATCAGATTGTCGGCTATCTATTGTCTGGAGATCCTGCCTATATTCCAAGACATAATGATGCGCGCAATCAGATCAGAAGATTGGATAGAGATGACATTATGGAACAGCTGGTTTCCAGTTATATTCATTCAGAGAAAGATTCAAATGAATAAGGCAATCGGTCTGGATGTAGGGACGAAAACAATTGGTGTCGCACTGAGCGATGCTATGGGATGGACTGCACAAGGGCTTGAAACACTCCGCATCAACGAACAAGAAGGTTACTTAGGCATTGATCGGCTGCAGGAAATCATTGAAGAACATCAAGTGAATGTGGCTGTGATCGGCCTTCCAAAAAACATGAACAACACTGTAGGTCCAAGAGGAGAAGCATCGCTGCATTTCAGTGAACTACTAAAAGAAGCTGTTCCGCACTTAGAAATCGTGATGTGGGATGAGCGGTTATCAACAGTAGCCGCTGAACGTTCTTTGCTGGAAGCAGATGTATCGCGCAAAAAGCGAAAAGCAGTGATAGACAAAATGGCAGCAGTATTTATCTTACAAGGGTACTTAAATTCAAAATCATAGAGGAGAATAGCAATGACAGAACATAATCATAACCATGAAAACGAAGAAATCAACGGAACTTTAGATATCAATAACGAAGAAGAATTACTGACGTTATATGATGAAGATAACAACGAAGTACTTTATCGCAAAGTACTGGAGTTCTACAATCCTGAATTCGACAAAAACTATGTTATCTTAGCTGAAGAAGGTGCATCTGATGAAGATGAAATCGAGTTGATTCCGATGATCAATGTTCCTAATGAAACAGGTGACGGCGGTAAATTCCTACCGGTTGAAACAGATGAAGAATGGGATATGATTGAGGAAATCGTTAATACTGAAATTGACGAGGAAAATTTCTAGGAACTAAGGGTGACTTTATGAGGAATCGTAATGAAGAAATCAAGGATGCAAAATCAGCGTCGAGGATCATCTCTGCTGTAGTCATCGGCTTATTGATGCTCGGCCTCATCGCTGCAGGGATAGCTGGGTTCTTCTATTTTACTGCCAGCCAGAAACCACTGGACCCTGGCAATGAAAGCACAACTAAAATAGAAGTTCTGCCTGGTGAAACGGCAACGATGATCGGAGATAAGCTTGAAAAAAATAAGATCATCAAAAGCAGTGACATGTTCAAGTATTATTTGAAGTTCAACAATATTTCAAACTTCCAGGCAGGCAGCTATGAGCTGTCACCATCAATGACTTTCAAACAGATTTCAAAAAGTCTGCAGGAAGGTAAAATCTACGTACCGGTCGCGTTCAAGATGAATATTCCGGAAGGGATGACCATTGATCAGATTGCAGATATCGTTGCTAAAAACACAACCATTAAAGCAGAGGACTTCGAAAAAACAATGAATAGCAAAGCATTCGTCAAAAAAATGCAGAAGAAACATCCGAAGCTGATTGCCGATGATGTATTTGATAAAGAGGTGAAGAGACCGCTTGAAGGCTACCTTTATCCGGCGACTTATGAATTTACTGAAGAGAATCCGACGACTGAAGAAATCGTTGATAAAATGCTGACTGCGACTCAGGATAATGCTTTTCCATTATGGGATAAGTATGGCGGTATCGTCATTAATGAAATGGGTACAGAAAAGCGGCTGACATTCCATGAGTTTCTGACATTCAGTTCTTTAGTAGAACGGGAAGCAACAGGCTTGACGGACCGTGCAAAAATTGCTTCTGTCTTCATCAACCGGATGGAAGAAAATCCACCTATGCCTCTTCAGACGGACCCTACTGTACTATATTCACTAGGTCGTCACAAAGAAGTCACATATGAAGAAGACTTAAAAGTAGATTCCCCTTATAATACGTATCAAAATACAGGTCTTCCGCCCGGTCCTATCGCAACAAG
>CAACWY010000035.1_pt1 | contig 14311 bp, 12 predicted proteins | sample 2275801 | NCBI WGS metagenome assembly CAACWY01 (sample SAMEA5312475, study PRJEB27640) | indoor metagenome | biome: indoor environment; feature: uncontrolled; material: tiles wood | place: Germany | collected 2014-07-07 | reverse complement strand
GCAGGATTTCTCGATTTCCACTCAAACTTGGTCCTGTAATCCTGTTTGAAGGCCATGTTTTGCCGGATTTCTCGATTTTCACTCAAACTTGGCCCTGTAATCCTGTTTGAGGGCCATGTTTTGCCGGATTTCTCGATTTTCACTCAAACATGGCCCTGTAATCCTGTTTGAGGGCCATGTTTTGCCGGATTTCTCGATTTTCACTCAAACTTGGCCCTGTAATCCTGTTTGAAGGCCATGTTTTGCCGGATTTCTCGATTTTCACTCAAACTTGGCCCTGTAATCCTGTTTGAGGGCCATGTTTTGCCGGATTTCTCGATTTTCACTCAAACTTGGCCCTGTAATCCTGTTTGAGGGCCATGTTTTGCAGAATTTCTCAATTTTCACTCAAACTTGGCCCTGTAATCCTGTTTGAGGGCCAGGAAATTGCTCTATCCTCAGCTCAAACCTCCATTCATCTACAAAAAAACAGCCATCAAACTCAGTTTGATGGCTGCTTTCCTCTATTCCTTATTCAACTGTTACTGATTTAGCTAAGTTTCTTGGTTTATCAACGTCACAATCTCTGTGAAGTGCTGCGTAGTATGCAATCAGCTGAGTAGTGACTACAGATACTAATGGTGCAAGCATTTCGTGAACAGTTGGCAATACATAACTGTCGCCTTCTTGTTCTAATCCGCTCATAGTAATGATACATGGATGAGCACCACGTGCGACGACTTCTTTGACGTTACCGCGGATTGATAAGTTAACCGCTTCTTGAGTTGCAAGAGCAATGACTGGTGTACCGTCTTCAATCAAAGCAATTGTACCATGTTTCAATTCTCCGCCGGCAAAGCCTTCTGCCTGGATGTAAGAAATTTCTTTCAGCTTCAATGATCCTTCGACACCGACGTAGTAATCCATCGTACGGCCGATGAAGAATGCATTGCGAGTCGTTGCCAGGAATTCACGCGCGATTTCTTCCATGCGCGGCGCATCGTCGACAACAGTCGTGATCGCTGCAGTGACTTTGGCAAGTTCAGGCAATAAGTCAATTCCTGTGTCAATGCCGGCATCTTTAGCGACTACTTGTGACAGAATCGCAAGAACTGCAATCTGTGCTGTATATGCTTTTGTTGATGCTACAGCGATTTCTGGACCAGCATGCAGAATCAATGTATGATCTGCTTCACGTGATAAAGTAGATCCTGGGACGTTTGTAATCGTCAGTGCTGTATGGCCTAGCTCTTTCACCGCTACTAATACGGCACGGCTGTCTGCAGTCTCTCCTGATTGAGAGATGAAGATGAACAATGGTTTTTCTGATAATAGCGGCATGTTATAGACAAATTCACTTGCGACATGGACTTCAGTCGGAACATTTGACCACTTCTCAAGATATTCTTTACCGACCAGTCCTGCATTATATGATGTACCACAAGCGACGATGTAGACGCGGTCAGCTTGACGGACTGCTTGAATGATGTCAGCGTCTACTTTCAGCTGGCCATTGTCATCCTGATATTCCTGGATGATTTTACGCATAACGCCTGGCTGCTCATGAATTTCTTTAAGCATATAATGTGCGTAAGTGCCTTTTTCGATATCTGATGCATCGATTTCTGCTTTGTACGGCGCACGTTCAATCACGTTGCCTTCAATATCTTTAATAGTCACTTTGTCTTTTTCGACTAAAACGATTTCGCCGTCAACAAGTTCAACATAAGTGTCAGTCACTTGCAGCATCGCCATTGCATCTGATGCGATAACGTTGAAGCCTTCACCTAAACCGACAAGTAATGGTGATTTGTTTTTAGCGACATAGATGACATCAGGATTTTCTTTGTCGAGTAATCCTAACGCATATGACCCGTGCAACAATTTAAGAACAGCTACAAATGCTGCTTCTGTATCTAATCCCTGCTTCGCAAAGTGCTCTACTAACTGCACGATGATTTCTGTATCAGTGTCTGACTTGAACGTCACATCTGATAAGTAGTCTTTTTTCAGCTGTTCGTAGTTTTCAATCACACCGTTATGAACTAAAGTGAAGCGTTCTGATTCTGATTGATGCGGGTGAGAGTTCACATGGTTAGGTACACCGTGAGTTGCCCAGCGTGTATGACCGATACCCGTGGATGTTTCAAAAGAGCTGTCCACTACTTTACGTAATTCAGCGATGCGCCCTTTTTCTTTGTACACACGGACATCTTCACCGTGACGTACTGCGATACCTGCAGAATCATAACCACGGTACTCTAACTTCTCAAGACCTTTCAATAGAATTTCCTTTGCGTCTTCAGTTCCAATATATCCAACGATACCACACATAGTTATTTCCTCCGATTAATCCATATATTTTAATGTATTGTATGTTAGTTTAGAGTATTTGCTTGTGCTGACGTCTTTGTACGACCAGTCACCTGGCCGGTTTAACGTTCAGCTGTCGAATAAGCCTATCCGGAATGGCATCCGCCGAAATTTCGATGACCATTCTCCTCGTCAACAGTAAAACTGTTCTGGCGCTGTATCCCTTGTTAATCCTTTAATCCTCCTGTTCTGCTAAACTTTAATAATTGTACTATCTTTTCATATGATAAACAAGTCGCACATCATACTTATCAAAAGGGCACCTATCTCAAATTGTCACCAATCGCTGTGACAAACTTGCATTTACTATTTGTTGTGTAAGACTAAGTGTCCATTTACAATTAAGACAGTATAAAAAATATCTTTTAAAGGAGAGAAACACATGGCAGAACAAAAAAGCGGCTTGCAGCGTAAAGTTCAAGCTTTTGGTTCATTTTTAAGTAGTATGGTTATGCCGAATATCGCAGCGTTCATCGCATGGGGCTTATTGACAGCGTTATTCATCCCGGATGGCTGGTTCCCGAACAAGGATCTTGCAACAATCGTAGGTCCTTCCATCTCTTATTTAATTCCACTATTAATCGCATTCATGGGTGGTAAACTTGTCCATGACGTGCGTGGTGGTGTCGTCGGTGCAGCAGCAACGATGGGTATCATTGCAGCATTCCCTGAAACTCCAATGCTACTCGGTGCGATGATTATGGGTCCACTTGGAGGCTGGTTAATGAAAAAGGTTGACCAAGTATTACAGCCAAGAATTAAAACAGGTTTTGAAATGCTTGTTAACAATTTCTCTGCTGGATTCCTGATCTTTGGTTTAATGATTTTTGCTTACTACATTTTAGGTCCAATCGTTGAATGGTTAATGCAGATTCTTGGTAATGCAGTAGAATTCCTTGTAGGGAACGGTCTACTTCCATTAACCTCCATCTTCATTGAACCTGCCAAAGTATTATTCTTAAACAACGCGATCAACCACGGTGTATTAACACCACTTGCAACTGCAGAAGCTGCAGAAGCTGGAAAATCTATTCTTTTCACTTTGGAAAGTAACCCGGGTCCTGGTCTTGGTATTTTACTTGCCTACATGATCTTTGGTAAAGGATCTGCACGTGCCACAGCACCTGGTGCAGCAATCATCCACTTCTTGGGCGGGATTCACGAAATCTACTTCCCATACGTATTGATGAAACCTGCGATGTTGCTCGCTGCTATTGCCGGCGGTGCGACAGGCGTTGCCATCTTCTCTGCAACAGGTTTCGGTCTGCAGTCTCCAGCAGCACCAGGCTCTATCATTGCTTACGGCTTAGTAACACCTAAAGGCTCATTACTGACAATGCTGATCGGTGTGTTAGGTGCCGCATTAGTATCATTTATTGTCGGTGCGTTAATCTTACGTTTCACTAAAGATAGTGAAGAAGATTTAGCAGCAGCGACAGCAAAAATGGAAGCAACAAAAGGTAAAAAATCTTCAGTAGCTGGTGCATTAACAGGCGCTGCTGCTGCAGGTTCTGCAACTTCTGACCGCGTCAATGTGGTTGAAGTCGACAAAGATGAAACAACTGAACCTGATCTTCTGAATCAATATGACACAGAAAACGTCAATGCGCATGACTACTCAAACGTCAATAAAGTCATCTTCGCTTGTGATGCTGGTATGGGTTCAAGTGCGATGGGTGCAGGGATGCTGCGTAACAAATTCAAAAAAGCAGGCATCAACGTCGATGTCACTAACTCTGCCATCAATCAGCTGCCAAGTGATGCCGACTTAGTGATCACACAAAAAGTTCTGACTGACCGTGCGATCAAGCAGGTACCGAATGCAATTCATATTTCAGTGGACAATTTCTTGAATTCACCACGTTATGATGAACTGATTGACAACTTGAAAAAAGACCAATAATTAGACAATTCTATGTGATGAAGATAAACTTTAAGTGAATAATTTCTAAAAGGAGTGTGGGTTATGCAGATCAGTAATCGCGAGAAGAGAATCATCGAATCGTTACTGAAGAACCCGCACTCCTTTTTGACGATTCGTCAGATTGCACAAGATCTCGGCGTCTCAAGCAGGACGATTCACCGGGAGCTCAAATATGTCGAACAGACACTTGAGCGGCTTCATCTCGAACTGCTCCGTCAGCCGAACAAAGGCCTCAAAATTTCCGGCAGCAGCGAGCAATTCGACCAGTTGACGGATCAGCTGGATGCGATGGATGTACTGGATCTGTCGATGGATGAACGGAAAGTCATCATCTTATATACATTGATCAAAGCGAAAGACCCTGTGAAGCTCTACAGTCTCGCCAGTGAAATCGGAATCTCGATCAATAAACTGAACAAAGAACTCTCCGTATTAGAAGCAGATCTCACCCGCTACCATCTGGAACTGCAGAAAAAGCGCGGCGAAGGCTTGATGCTGTCAGGTGATGAAGTCAACAAACGACAGCTGCTTGCAGACTTGATGCTTGAGAAGCTCAATTCAACAAGTGTCTATTCTGTCATTGAAGATCACTTTGTCTATCAGACATTGAATGATGAGAAGCTGCTGGATATTGTTGATATGAACCAAATATTCAACGTCGAGCGGCTGCTCATGGATGAACTGTCTGAACTGCCTTACGTATTGATGGAGACTTCCTATTTAACACTGACGATTCATATCGTCCTTGCTATTGAACGTATCCGTAACGGTGAACAAGTATCGATCAGTGACGAGCTTATTCAGGCACTGCGGGTCACTCCGGAATTCACAGTAGCTGAGAACCTGGCTGAGTCATTGTCATATGTCTACAATGTCGTCTTCGACCTTGAAGAAGTGATCTTCATCACGATGCATCTCCGCGGTGCTAAACGCCGTGCCGATGAAAGCGAAACAGCTATTGATATTACAGCAGAAGCAGAGCAGCTGATTCATCATGTGGAACAATTGACCGGCTATGACTTTGATGGCAACGCTATTCTCAGGGAAGGCATTCTTCTTCACCTCGTACCTGCTTTAAATCGGTTGTCAGGGGGTATTGAAACATATAATCCGCTGACAGATATGATCAAAGCGGATTATCCGACGCTGTTCAAAGCGGTCAGTACTGCGCTTACCCGTATATTTCCGGACCATACATTTCCGGACGGTGAAATTGCATTCGTTGTGCTGCATTTCGGCGGGGCGATGAAAGCAGCTGAAGAAGAACGCGTGCTCGTCGTCTGTACGAGCGGGATTGGGACAAGTAGAATACTGTCCAATCAAATCGAGCAGCACTTTCCAAACGTCAGCGTCACCCGTCAAGCATCGGTCAGTGAACTGAAGTCGATCAACTTGAGTCAGTTCGATCACATCATTTCCACAGTCGGTCTTGATATCGACCAGCCTTATACGGTCGTCAATCCACTGCTTCCTACGTCTGACCAGCAAATACTTGAGCAGATATTCACACCGGGTGCTGCGAAACATACTGTCAAAACGCGTGATATTGATGTCGATGCTTACGATACAGCAGTGCCATTTGTTGTTGAAGGCCATGCGCTCATTGACGGCCTTGTGTTCCAGCATAGCGATGCCGTTTCTGTCGAAGAAGCTATCCAGGCTTTCATCACAGCGTACGGAGTAACTTCAGACAGCGATGCACTGCTCGATGTTGTCAATGAGAGAGAACAGACGCAGGGATTTGCGATTACAGGATCTGCGATTGCGCTCCCTCACCTCGTTCATGAATTGATTAAGCGGCCGAGTATCGGAATGATCACATTGGATGAACCGGTGCCGGTGAAGAATATGGACGGCGACATGCAGCCTGTCCGTTATCTGGCACTCATGTTTTTGCCTGACGAGACACGCTTAAGGCCGCTCGTCAGTGAACTGAGCATACTGCTCATGGAACACTTGGAGTCACCTGACAAACTATTTTTGGATTCAACGTTTGTCGTTCAATATATGAAACAAGCATTAATGCAGCAATTAACACAACTAATCTATTAAATGGAGTGAAGAAAACATGTCAAACTTAATCCCAACAGAAAATATTTTAATGAACCAGCAGCTCGCAACGAAAGAAGAAGCCATCGAAGCAGCAGGCCGTCAATTAGTTGAAGTCGGTGCAGTAGGCGAAGGTTACATCCAGGCGATGAAAGACCGCGAAGCAATCGTTTCAACGTATATGGGCAACTTCCTGGCGATTCCTCACGGGACTGACGAAGCAAAAACTGAAGTGATTAAAACAGGCATTACGTTATTACATGCACCAGACGGTATTGACTGGGACGGCAACACAGTTAAAGTCGTAGTCGGCATTGCAGGTAAAGACGGCGACCACTTAGACTTATTATCACAGATCGCTATCGTCTTTTCAGATGAAGAAAACGTTGACCGTGTCATCCAGGCGCAATCAGCAGATGAAATCAACGCGATCTTCGGGGAGGTCGAACTGTAATGAAAGCAGTCCATTTCGGGGCAGGCAATATCGGCCGTGGCTTTATCGGTAAAGTATTGTATGACAACGGCTATGACATTACGTTCGTCGATGTTAACGCTGAGATGATCGATCTGATCAACAAAGAACAGGAATATGACGTCATCATCGCTGAAGAAGCGAAGTCTCGTCAGCACGTGTCAGGTGTCAAAGGTATCAACAGTATGACAGATACAGACAAGCTGAATGCTGCGATTCAAGACGCAGACTTAATCACGACAGCAGTCGGCGTCAACATTCTGCCGATCATCGCTAAAAGCATCGCAGGATCACTGACAGAGCGTACAGCTGACAAACCGCTGAACATCGTTGCCTGCGAGAATGCGATTATGGCGACAGACAAGCTGAAAACAGCAGTCACGGCTATCTCAGGAGAACTTGGTGAGCATATCCATTTCCCGAATTCAGCCGTAGACCGCATTGTCCCTATTCAGAAGCAGGATAATCCACTGGACGTCATGGTGGAGCCGTTCTTTGAATGGGTCATTGAAGAAGATGCCTGGGCAGGCGATCAGCTTGACGGCGTGAAATATGTGTCAGATTTACATCCATACATTGAGCGTAAACTACTGACGGTCAATACTGGACACGCGTTCATCGCTTACTTCGGCACTTACAAAGGCTATGCAACAGTAGATGAAGCGATGAAAGATGAAGAGCTTGTCCAGCAGTTGAAAGCAGTGCTTGCTGAAACAAGTGACTACTTAACGACTGTCTATGACTTCACTGCTGAAGAACAGGCAGCATATGTTGAAAAGATCATCGGCCGCTTCAAAAATCCATATTTATCTGATGCATTAAACCGCGTTGGCCGTTCACCGCTGCGTAAAATCAGTCCTGAAGACCGCGTAGTGAAACCACTTGCTTATCTTGCAAAAGAAAGCAGAAAACACGACGCATTAGTTGATATGGCAGCTTACTTACTGCGCTATTCTGATGAGCAGGATCCAGAAGCAGTAGAAAAAAATAACTTCATCAAAGAACAAGGCGTATCTGAGTTTTTGAAACAATACGCAAAAGTTGAAGGCGATCTGGCAAAAGAAATTGAACATAAATACAATGCGTTAATTTTTGATAAAGAGAATAATTAATGATTAAGTGGCCTCTAATGAATGAGATGGCCACTTTTTTTGATTGTGTGGTATTGGTGTTCTCCTGCCCTGCTAATTCGGCTGATATTCTTTCAACACAAAAAATGCCCCGCATGCACGCGGGGCATTCTATCATTATAATCCCATTTTTTCTCTCACTACATTTGAAATACTGTTAACGAAACGTTCTGCATCTTGTTCAGTTTTAGCTTCAACCATGACACGAACTAAAGGTTCTGTTCCTGATGGTCTCACAAGGACGCGGCCTTCACCGTTCATTTCTGTTTCGACTGCTTGAATCGCTTGAGCGACATCTTCATTTTGTTCGACTGCATGTTTATCAGTCACTCGAATATTGACTAGTCGCTGAGGATATTTCGTCATCTGTGCTGCAAGCTCACTTAATGTTTTACCAGATGCTTTAATGATGGCTGCTAAATGTACACCCGTCAATAAGCCGTCGCCCGTTGTGTTATAATCCATCATCACGATATGTCCGGACTGCTCACCACCGAGATTATACTGACCGCGGCGCATTTCTTCTACGACATAGCGGTCGCCAACTTTCGTCTTGTCACTTTTGATGCCGTGCTCTTCCAGTGCTTTATAGAATCCGAGATTACTCATCACTGTTGACACAACCATATCATCTTTCAGTTCACCACGTGCTTTCATCGCCTGTGCCAAGATGAACATGATCTGGTCGCCATCGACAATCTGCCCTTTTTCGTCTACTGCAATGAGACGGTCACCGTCACCGTCGAATGCCAGTCCGAAGTCACTGCCTGATTCCACAACGAGTTCTGCCAGAGCGTCCGGATGTGTTGAACCTACTCCGTCGTTAATATTGTTACCGTCAGGATTACAGCCGATAGTCACCGTATCCGCTTCTAAATCACCAAATAAATAAGGGGCAAGAGAATACGTTGAACCATGGGCGCCGTCCAGGGCAATCTTCAATCCTTCTAAATCTCCATCAATCGTTGATTTCAAGAAGCTTAAATAGCGGTTACCACCTTCAAAGAAATCTGAAGTACGGCCGATATCCGCTCCAATAGGTCTTGGAAGCGTATCTTCAGCATCCAGCAGTTGTTCAATCTCTGCCTCCTGATCATCGCTTAACTTGAATCCATCTGCTCCAAAGAATTTGATACCGTTATCCTGTACTGGATTATGGCTTGCAGAGATCATAACGCCTGCTTGAGCTTCTAGTTCTCTTGTCAAATAAGAAACGCCGGGTGTTGATATAACACCGAGTCTCATAACTTCTGCACCTGTTGATAACAATCCAGCAACGAGTGCTGATTCAAGCATGATTCCAGATACACGTGTGTCTCTTCCTACAAGGACAGTAGGTTTGTCATGACCATTATGCGCCAGGACATAGCCGCCGAAACGTCCTAACTTGAATGCAAATTCTGGGGTTAACTCGCTGTTTGCGACACCTCTGACACCGTCTGTTCCAAAATATTTACCCATTTTTATAAACTCCTTTTAAACTCCAATTATTTTTTGCTTACATCAATTGTCACGGTTACTTCTTCTGGTGATGCCTTAGTGACATCTTCCGGAAGAGGAATCTTCTGCTTAATTTCTGTGTCTTTTGTAATATCATCTAGATTCACTTCTACTTCCATATTACCAATACCGTCAAGAACTGATCGTTTGCCGAACAGTTCCACTTGATCGTCAGATAATGTAATATCATTGAGCTTCAAGTCTGACGATAGTTTTCCTATTGTTTTCGGTGTAACGGATACTGACTTGGCAGACGGTGCGACTTTAATGTTGATTTTGACTTTTGCTGGTTTGACAGTCACATCGAGCTTATTCAGCTGAGCATCAAACACGCCGACTTCCGCTTCTTCTGTCGTTGACTCTGACAGCTTAGTCTTATTATCAAGCGTCGCTTTGACGTAAGCAATCTTGCTGACTTCGTCCTCTCCGCCTGTAATGGTTACCTGCGACGGATCGACTTCCTGGCCAATCAGTTCATAGCCTGTCGCGATACGGCTGTCACTGATTTCCGCTTCTACTTGTTCTGTCACACTCGTCTTCTCGGTCAACGTGACGTTCGCTGACTTCGGCATCAATTCATAAGTCAGTTTATCAGATAGACCGTCTACAACAAAGCGCTTTTTATGATCTCCGACCGTATCGTTACGCATATCCAGCTTCACGGTGAAGTCCATCATACTCTCCGTCTTTTTGACGATGGCATTCGGCCCTGATATTCTGACGTTAATGGTTTTCGGTGCACCCGCTAGGTAAAGGTTGTCCTTATCGTATATGGTTTCAACCGGGACATCTTCGATCACAATTTCCTCTGATTCATTGAACTGTTCCTGCGAAAAAAAACTACCGAAGACGTCATTGACAGATAGAAATAAAAATAACGCAAGAATTAAAGAAACAAGCCGTAATCCCCACTTAGTTTCCAGCATCGTTCACCACACCTTTCTTATCAAGATGTGCACTGAACCAGTGCTCTGTCAATAATGCTTCAAAAACTTCCAGCGACACATCTTTACGTAATCGACCATTGTAAGTCACTGAAATAGCACCTGTCTCCTCTGACACAACGACCGTGAATGCATCTGATACTTCAGACAGACCAATCGCCGCTCTATGGCGTGTGCCGAGACTCTTCTGAATCTTGCTGGAGTCAGAGAGTGGCAGATAACTCGCTGCAGCAGCTATTTTGTCACCTTGAATGATCAAAGCGCCGTCATGCAGCGGTGTATTCGGTATAAAAATATTAATCAGTAATTCTGATGAAATGTTGGCATAAATCGGTATACCCGTTTCAATATAATCTTGAAGACCTGTTTCTTTTTCGATGACAATCAGTGCACCTATACGACGTTTTGCCATATACTGAACTGATTTGACCATATCGTCTGTCAATTTCTTCTTATCTACCTTTAAATTCGAAGCATTCCGTTTGAACAGACTACCTCGTCCCAGCTGTTCCAGTGCTCTTCTTAATTCAGGCTGGAAAATTACAATGACTGCTAAGAAACCCCATTCCAGTACAAAATCGAATAATCTCGTCGTTGTCGTCAAATCGAGTAAGTCACTGACTAATCTACCAATCACAATAAAGAATATTCCTTTGAGCAGTTGTATTGCTTTCGTTCCTTTGATGGCATTAATGACCAAGTAAAGAACGTACCATACAATCAGCAGGTCCAGAATGCCGGTGATAACTTTGAGTGTATTTAAGTTATCAAAAAACTGCATTACATCTCCTCCATACTTCAGCTAAATATATTATAACATGTCATTAACAAGACTTTTGTATTCCGTAACACTTTTTTCGTAATATTCAAGAGCTTTGTCAATCTGACCGAGCTGCTTGTAGATTTCTGCTATTTTGGGATAGAGCTGAACGATATATATTGAATAATCATCACCCTTCAGCGCTTCCGTATAATACGTCAGAGCGCCCTGCAGGTTACCTTCATGACAAGCAATATCACCTAATATCTCATTGGCAAATCCAGATGTATCTGTCGCTATCAACTGTTTGACAATCTTTTTGGCTTCTTCCTTCTTGCCAAATTTACTTAATATTTGGCCGTAGCGTAGTTTCACATTCATCACAAATGGTACGTCAAATCCGTGGGCTTCGACCATATCATAGGCATCTTTGATGTTGTCATACGCTTCACCAATGCGATTGACTTCCATTAATAGTATGGCAAAGTTCGTCTTCACGCCGACGAGTTCAATGCTCGGCCCTTTCAGTTCTGAATAGGTGATGGCACGGCGCACATGTATTTCCGCTTCATCATATTGTTTCAAGACGTGATGAGCTTTCCCTAATGTATTCTCAATCTCATAGCCGAAATGGAACGTATTGAGCTTCCTGCTTAAATTCAAGGCATCTTCGCATAAATTGATGGCGACATAATTCTCACCGATCATTCTGTAATATTCACCGAGCCTTGCAAGAATAGTGACGCGTAACGTATTGGTGATATTCTCGAATATCGTAATGTTGTTGGCAATCGTCAGCTGATGGATAGCTGCCATCGTATCACCTGTCTGGCATTCAACATGACCGAGCAGTACAAGCGCTCGAAGATAAATCGTGACGTCCTTCTGTTTTTTCACAATACCAATCGTCTTTGCCAGTTCTTCACGCGATTTATCATAATCCTGCTGATGAAAGTAATAACTTGCTTTGATCCAATGAATCGTCCCGCGCTCATATTCTGTAATAGTATCGAGCGTTTCGTAATTCTTCATCAGAAAGTCTTCAAGCTTGTTGAATTCATGCAGCATCACGTGATTTTCTGCGACTTTGATATCCTTCTTAATATCGAACAGGCTCAAATTGCTGTCAGCAGATGCTGTTGTGAAATCATCCAGCGTACAATTCAGTCTGACGCTCAGCTTCTTCAGTACATTCGTCGACGGGTGAACAGAGTTTTTTTCGATTAAACTTAAGTAAGTTCTTGATATAATTCCTTCAGCTAACTGCTGCTGTGTTAAGTTAGCCGCATTTCTTAATTCTTTGACACGTTGTCCTAACATATCAAGACCTCCATTAGATTTTATTATATTATACTTTGTTAACATTGAAATGTAACCACAGTTGATTTAAATTAATGTTAAAAATAGATTAAATAGAATAGATTTAATCTTTTTTTTAGTGATAAAATCATTCAATTAGTGTAATCCGTTGACACAGTCCCAAAAAATAGTAATAATTGAAGTATCAATTATTTAAAGGAGACGCTCAATGTTAGATATCCTGGTCATCGATAATCTGGCTCAACTTAAATGCGTCAGTGATCCGTTTCGAATTAAACTGCTCGAACTCCTGTCTGAAGGCGAAAAAACGGGGCAGCAACTGGCAGATGAACTAAAAATTCCGCGTGCCAAAATTCATTACCATCTGAGAGAGCTGGAGAAATACGGCATTATTGAAATGGTCAAGACAGAACAGAAACACAGCATCATCCAGAAGTTCTATTCGCCAACAGCGAAGAAACTGTTTCCGAGCCCTGACTTACTTAAGTTCCGAGAAGAAGAATCAAAGAAAGAAGCACTCTCCTTTAAATTACAGCTGAATCAGGAAGATCTGCCCGAATTTAAGAAGGATTTGAAGAAATTCCTGAAGAAATCCTCCAAAAAATCAAGTGATCACCATTACCTTGTAACTGTAATTCCCAGCTCAGAATAATGAGCTGGGTTTTTTAATACAAAAAAAATCAGGCGGAAATCCGCCTGATGACTTACTTATAATAATGTTTCGCCGAAGAACGAACCTAACAGGCGTACTGCCTGATCAGCTGTTTTGTTGTTGATATCAATGAGTGGATTGACTTCTACTAATTCCATAGATGTGATGGCATCTGAACCATGCAGTATTTCCATTGCCAGATGGCTTTCGCGGTAAGTGATACCACCTGGTACAGTCGTCCCCGTCCCCGGTGTTTCAACGGGATCAAGCGCATCGACATCTAATGATAAGTGAATACCATCAGTATCTTTTAAATAGTCGAGTGTTTCTTCGATGACCGCCTTCATTCCGAGCTTATCAATATCTGCCATTGTGTACGTTTTAATGCCCACTTCTTTAATATACTGCTTCTCACCTTCATCCAAATCGCGCATGCCGATGAGGACGATATTTTCCACTTTGACTTTATTCTGATAACCACCGATGTTGACCAGGTCTTCATGCCCGTCACCAATCAAAGCCCGCAATGGCATCCCGTGAATATTACCTGACGGAGAAGAATCAGCTACATTCAAATCTCCATGTGCATCGTACCAGATGACTCCTAAATTATCGTAGTGGCGCTTCACACCGGATATCGTACCTATCGCGATAGAATGATCTCCGCCAAGGACCAGCGGAAATTTATCGGACTGGATGGTTTGATCTACTTCATCGCAAAGCGTTTCACAGAATACTTTGACCTCTTCAAGATTACGGAGTCCACCCTCCTGCTCTGAACGGTATTTCTTCATATCTATCATCGGGCTGTCGATGTTGCCCTTATCTTCTACATTGTGACCGATCGCTTCAATACGTTCTACTAAACCCGCATAGCGCATCGCATCCGGACCCATGTTCACGCCAAGCTTACGCTGCCCGAATGCACATGGTGCTCCAATGATTTCAATCGTTTTATTCATGACTATAACCCCTCTATTTCCAATAGTTTAAGAAAGCGCTAACATGATATATTTTATAGCACTCTATTGGAATATTCAATAATTTTATGCATGAGTGAATAAAATGTATTTTTATGGAATATAGCGAATAGCCATTCACACTAGAATAATACAACAAAAAACCCTTGTCCGAAGACAAGGGTTTCATTATGAGCCATAGAGGATTCGAACCTCTGACCCTTTGATTAAAAGTCAAATGCTCTACCA
>CAACWY010000069.1_pt1 | contig 18176 bp, 17 predicted proteins | sample 2275801 | NCBI WGS metagenome assembly CAACWY01 (sample SAMEA5312475, study PRJEB27640) | indoor metagenome | biome: indoor environment; feature: uncontrolled; material: tiles wood | place: Germany | collected 2014-07-07 | reverse complement strand
TCAACGACAAGTCCAGCTGAATCAATCTCGTCTTCCACTTCTTCGTCTTCAGGATCTTCCAAGTTCTCTTCATCAGAACCGCCTTCAACGACTAGATCAAGCTCATCTTCCACTTCTTCTTCACCAAGAAGGACGATGTTAGCATCATCTTCATCTTCGTCAAGAACGTCGAATTTCTGAATAGTCGGTGCGATTTTTTCTTCGATGTCGTCCACTGAATACCAGTCGCGCAGCCCCCAGATACTTTCGCCTGTAGACAGGAAGCGGCCGTCTGTATTCAAGTCAGTATAAAATTGAAGCACACGTGTTTCAATCTCTTCATCTTTATAGCCACCGATTTTTTTAAATTCATCGATCATATCATAAAGGCCTGTATCTTTGCCCTGCTCGCTTAAATAGAGGTAGGCAAGGTCAATGAATGAGTTCTCGTTCATCATTTCTTTAGTATAGTCACTGATTTTCATTAATGTTCGTCCTTTCAGCTCGTTCAGTCGATTTTTATTCACAGTTCATCATATCAAGAACCCGGCTGTTTTTCCAGTAAATTTTGTTAGCGCATGAGCTGCCGTGAAATGACGAGCCTCTGAATCTGCTGTGTCCCTTCATAGATCTGTGTGATCTTGGCGTCCCGCATAATGCGTTCGACCGGATAATCCGTCGTATAGCCGTAACCGCCGAAGATCTGGACAGCATCTGTCGCCGCTTTCATCGCAGTGTCGGCAGCAAACAGTTTCGCCATGCTGCTCATCTTCGTATTCGGCTGACCGTTTGACAAATACCATGCTGCCTGACGGGTGAGCAGTCTCGCCGCTTCTATCTCCGCAGCCATGTCCGCCAGCATAAATCCAACGCCTTGATGCAGAATGATCTTCTTGCCGAATGTCTCCCGCGTATTGGCATAGTCCACCGCATGGTCGAGTGCACTTTGTGCGATGCCGACTGCCTGTGAGGCAATGCCCATCCGACCACCGTCCAGTGCCGCCATCGCTATTTTGAATCCTTCACCGACTGCCCCGAGCACATGGTCTGCCGGTACAAAGACGTCTTCGAATATGATTTCAGTCGTTGCTGATGACCTGAGTCCCATCTTATCTTCCTTCTTGCCGACTGACAGTCCGTCGTTGTTACCGTCAATGACAAAGCACGTGACTTCACCGTCCAGCCGGGCGAAAACGATATAAATATCAGCGTAGCCGCCTGACGTGATCCAGATTTTACTCCCATTCAGTATATAGCCCCCGTCAGCCGGGCGCGCTGTAAGCTTCATCGCCTGGACGTCGCTTCCTGCATCCGGTTCACTTAATGCATAGGCCGCCAAGTATTCGCCGCTCGTCAATCTGGGTAAATACTTGTCTTTCAGCGCATCCGTTCCAAAGCGGTAGATCGGCACACAGCCGAGCGACACATGCACCGATAATGTCACACCCATCGACGCATCGACCCGCGATAGTTCTTCAAGGCAGAGGGAATAGCTTAAATAATCCATGCCCGCGCCACCATAGGCTTCAGGAATAACCATTCCGGTCAGTCCAAGGTCCCCCATCTCCTGAAACAATGACCGGTCAAACCGTGCCTGCTGGTCCCGTTCTTTGACGGTCGGGCCGATGCGCTCAAGCGCAAACTCCCGCACCATCTTCTTCAGCATCTGCTGTTCATCCGTCAATTTAAAATCCATGCGTCTTCCCCTTTGCCGCATAAAAACAGCTCAATCATCATCTACTCATGATTCAGCTGTTTATGCATTAATATTTGATGAGTTTAGTTAATACGTCCGGTTCCTGCTGGTCCATATGAACAAAATTTGCGTTCAAGTAATCATCCGGCTCATTCGTTGAGACGACAAGTTTCAGTACATCCGGTTGATGTTTACGGACGAACGTCGCCAGTTGACGCAGCGCACTCTCTCTTACTGCTGCATCATCTGCTTCAAATGAAGTGATGTACGCGGTCTCTCCTTCAATGTCAAGCTTAATACGACCTGCAGGCTCACCGTCCTTTTCAAGGATAATATGCTGGTCCTGCTTTACGAGGCGCAGCTTGGAAACATATTTGCCTTCGAGATCCAGGTAATAAAGCCGCTCTTTGCCGATCGGCCCTTCAGGATTCGTCGCCAGATGCAGGAATCCTGCCCGTTCATATAAGTTCCATGCTGCCTGATTTTCGGCATCGACGACTAAATACAGATGTTCGAAATCCGGAAACACCGTCTGAACAAACGACGGGATGTTCATCATAATCTCTGTGCCATATCCTGATCCTTGAAGCTGTGAATTGATTGACAGGCTTCTGACGTATACTGCGTTGATCGGTGTATCATAGCCTTCGTGCTGATAATATTGATGAAGCACAAAGAACCCGACGACCTGCCCTTCTTTGTTCAGCACGATGCACGGCCTTCTGTTCGGATCCATCAACCCTTCATCCAGTACATCTTTCGGCAGCGATGAGTAGATCAGTTGACGCTCCTCCAGTTCAAATGCTTCCAGCTGTGCCCTATATTTCTCGTTGTATTGTACGATATCGATTCTTGAACCGTTATATTCCACTGTTATACCTCCAGGAGAATAGCGTCCCCCTGTCCACCGCCGCTGCAGATCGCAGCAATCCCTTTTCCGCCACCTTCACGTTTCAAGCTGTGAATCAGTGTAAGGATGATCCGGGCGCCGCTAGCACCGATTGGATGGCCAAGAGCCACTGCCCCTCCGTTTTTATTTATTTTTTCTGATGGTAGCTGTGCAATCTGCTGGCTGGCAAGCGCTACTGAGCTGAACGCTTCGTTCATTTCAAATAACGTCACATCATCAGAGGTCAAGCCTTGTTCCTCAAGGAGCTTATTGATGACGAGTCCCGGCGTTTCAGGGAAACGTTCCGGAGCTACACCGATTTCACTGTGCGCAAGCAGTGTCGCCAGTACATCATAGCCCCGCTGCTCTGCCTGTTCTCTAGTCATGACGACTAGTGCACAAGCGCCGTCGTTGATGCCCGGTGCATTGCCTGCTGTTACAGTTCCACCGTCTTTAACGAAGGCCGGTTTCAGTGCGCCCAGTTTGTCGACTGTCGTATCGCGGCGCGGCGCTTCATCTTTGTCGACGATGATCGTCTGTTTGCGTGTCTTCACTTCAACAGGTACAATCTCTTCGTCAAACAGACCGGAATCAATCGCATGGATGGCCTTCTGGTGTGACTCATAGCTGAACTGATCCTGCTGTTCACGGGTCAAGTTGAACTTTGCTGCCGTCTGGTCACCGTACACCCCCATATGCCCGCCGGTAAAGCTGCATGTCAGACCATCATAAATGAGGCCGTCGATGAACTCAACATTCCCCATCATCTTGCCGTAGCGCATATCCTTCGAATAGAATACAGCGTTCGACATGGATTCCATACCGCCTGCAACGACTGTCTGATAATGGCCGAGCTTAATCTGATCCATCGCATGAGATACGGCACGCATACCTGACGCACAAACTTTGTTGACCGTTTCAGTATGCACAGTGAACGGAATATCCGCATGCTTCTGCGCCTGACGTGACGGGAGCTGTCCCTGTCCTGCCTGCAGCACGTTACCCATGATGACCGCATCAACCAAATCAGGTGCCAAGTTAATACTGTCAAGCGCCCCTTTAATCGCGATACCGCCAAGTTCACCTGCCGTCTTTGATTTCAGACTTCCACCGAGCTTGCCAAATGGTGTTCTCTTACCAGCAACAATCACTACCTCAGTCATCTTTACACTACCCCTTTTTTAATGGATTCATTCAGTAATTCCGCTAAATCTTTCGTCTGGACCTGGTCATTCACTTCCAGTGCTTTAGTACCGTCTGAAATCATTGTCAAACAGAACGGACAGGCTGTCGCAATCGTTGTGGCGTTTGTCGCTAGTGCCTGTTCTGTACGGTTGATATTGACGCGTTCTCCTTCTTCTTCTGTCCACATCATCCCGCCGCCCGCACCGCAGCACATCGCATCTTGACGGTTGCGCTTAATCTCAACGACATCGGCGCCAATGGATTCCAGCAGTTGACGCGGTGCACTGTAGACATCGTTGTAGCGGCCGAGATAACACGAGTCGTGGTAAGTGATGGTTTCGTTGATGGTTTCGTTCGGCTGGAGTCGGCCCGCTGCAACGAGTTCTGCTAACAGCTCTGTATGGTGCTTCACTTCAATGTCGAGTCCGAAATCCGGATATTCATTTTTGAACGTATGATACGCATGTGGATCGATTGTGACAAGCTTAGTTGCACCTGTCTTCTGAATATCTTTGACGTTCTTTTCCGCCAGCTCCTGGAACAGGAATTCATTGCCGAGCCTCCGGACAGTGTCACCTGAATTCCGCTCTTTGTTACCGAGTATCGCAAATGTAACACCTGCTTGATTCAGCAGTTCACAGAAGCTCGCCGCAATTTTCTGTGAGCGTTTGTCGAAAGCACCCATCGATGATACCCAGAACAAATATTCAAAAGGTGTGTCGCCGAGCTCCTTGACTGTCGGAATAGCTATATCCGGATAGTCATCACGCCATTTTTCCTTATCCTTCTTATTCAGCCCCCACGGATTGCCTTGACGTTCGATGTTCTGCATCGCGCGCTGTGCATCGGGTTTCATACGTCCTTCAGTCATCACTAAGTAACGGCGCATATCGATGATCTTGTCGACATGCTCGTTCATGACAGGACACTGATCTTCACAGTTGCGGCACGTCGTACATGCCCAGAGCTCTTCTTCTGAGATGACGTCACCGACCAGCTCGGGATGATACAATTCTGAAGGCGTGCTGCTTGCTGCCAGCTGATTGCCTGTCGTTCCTGCAAACAGCGGCGCCGGTACCCATGGTGATTGACTCGTCACAGCAGCGCCGGTCAGTGTCAGATGATCCCGCAGCTTCGTAATAAGATGCATCGGTGACAGCGTCTTACCAGTCAGAGATGCCGGACACATATTCGTACAGCGGCCGCACTCCACACATGCATACAGATCGAGCAGCTGTTTGTCAGTGAACTGATCAATCTTCGACACACCGAATGCCGGTTCTTCTGTTTCTTCGTCTTCTAGTTCGAAGTTAATCGCGTCAAGTTTCCCTGTCGGACGCGTTCTATTCAAATAGACGTTCGCCGGTCCTGCAATTAAATGGGCATGCTTTGACTGCGGCACGTATACTAGGAATGACAGCAGGAAGAGCAGATGCAGCCACCAGAATATAAAAAACAGCACGGCTGCTGCGGACTGCGGAATGAACTGAAGTACTGAAGCCATGGTCGAGGCAACCGGTTCAGCCCAGTGAAGCGCTGTGTTACCGTTCCAGATCAACTGCATGGCATTCGCAAGCAGCACTGTGACCATCAGACCACCGATAAAAATCAGTACGAGTCCCGCTTTAAAGCCTCTTTTCAGCCGGTTCAGCTTCTCAATATAACGTCTGTAAAATGCCCAGACAACAGCGACGAGTATCATCAGCGTCACCAGCTCCTGGAAAAACGTAAACGCCGGATAGAGCGGTCCGAGCGGCAGATGTTTCCCGGGCAATAGTCCTTTAATGATGAGATCAACCGCTCCGAACTGCACTAGCAGAAAGCCATAGAAAAACATCACGTGGATGACTCCTGACTTCTTATCCTTCAGTAGTTTCTTCTGGCCGAACACGTTGACCAGAACTTTATTGATACGTTCATCACGCGCTTCGTTGAATTCATGTTTCCGTCCGAGCTTGATGAACTGATAACGCGTTTTGACTAAGTAGACAAACAAATAGACGGCATAGCCTGTCACCGCTAAAAATAACAGCCAGTTCAAGTAAATCAATTTATCCATAACGCTCCCCCTTGACCCCTTTGTCTTCATTCTACATAATGAATGAACATTCAGTCAATAATAATCTGAAAATTCTTACGCTTGACAACAGGTGCCAAAAGAAGTGATTTTACTCTTTCAGTCAGTCATATGATAAAATTTCTATAAAACATTTAAAAATGCATTTAAATTATTCTATTTAACTGCTATAATTAATTTACCTAGGCAACTCAAAAAAGGAACGGGACTGCACCCGCTCCTTTTTTTTGTTGTGTCAAGACATTGTTAACGAGGCATTTGTAGTATAATAACAGAAAAACTTGAGGACGGGATAATGACATGAAAATTGGAATAGATGCAGGCGGAACATTGATTAAAATTGCAATCGAAGAGAACGGACAGCTGACGTTCGACAAACAGCCGTCCACTGCGATCGACGACGTAGCAGCGTGGCTCTCCAGGATGCCTGACGCAGAAGTTTCTTTGACAGGTGGTAAAGCCACTTATCTGCAGTCATTGATTCCGCAGACAGCTTTCCAGTCGATTGAATTCGATGCGACATTCAGAGGACTGCAGAGCTTTCTTGAAGCTCATGATACACCGCTTGATAACTATATATTTGCGAACGTCGGCACAGGAACATCGATTCACTTTGTCGATGGACAGAACCAGCTCCGAGCCGGCGGGACAGGTGCCGGCGGTGGAATGATTCAAGGACTCAGCTATTTATTGACTGGGCTTACTGATTTCAGTGAGGTGACACGCCTGGCACTTGCAGGCGACCGCGACAAGATCGATTTGAAAGTCAAACACATCTATAAAGGCGATAAAACCCCGATTCCGGGCGACCTCACTGCTGCGAACTTCGGCAACGTGCTGCATAACAGAGTAGATATGACCTTTACCCCGGAAGATAAGCTTGCTGCTGTCATGGGAATTGTCGGCGAGACCGTGACAACCATCTCAATTCATGCTGCACGTGAGTTCAACACAGCGCACGTCGTCTATATCGGATCGTCATTTTTAGCAAATGACCTGCTGCGTGATGTCGTCATGGATTATACAGTGCTGCGCGGGTTCAAACCTTATTTCATTGAAAACGGTGAGTATTCCGGTGCTGTCGGAACGATGAGACTGCGCGATGAAGCTTAAAGCTCCGCAGACAGCGCTTTGTACAGTAGTCATTGAAGATCAGGCCGTCAGTTTGACCCGTGACGACGGCCGCTGCCATTATAAGAACTGTGTGATCACGCTCGATGATACGGTGCGGGAATTAGATGAAATGATTTTTACAGGCTGTCAGTTTGAAGGAGATTTTTCTGCAGTCCACGTGACCGATACGGTGTTTGAAAAATGCCGGCTGATGACGATGACGTTTGAACACATCAGTTTTCGCAGAGTAAGCTTCCGCCATTGCCAGATGACAGGATTCAGCTGTGACGATGTCGGCATGAAAGATGTCAGTTTTGAAAGCAGCAAAATGAATCTATTGAACTTAGTCAACAGCACATTTGACGGCGTGAGTTTTGTCAATAACGACATGACTGACAGCTATTTTTTCCACATCAAACCTCAGAAATGGACTGTTCAATCATGCCGCTTCACCAGCGCAGCATTCATAGAAACGCCGCTTACTGGACTGAATTTAAGTGATTCTGATTTAGAAGGTATTACGGTTCAGGCAGATGATCTCGTCGGCGTCACAGTCAATCGATACCAGGCAGCAGACATTATCTCGCTGTTTGGCATAGAAGTGATAGATTGAAGGCCATGTTTTGCCTGATTTCTCGATTTCCTCTCAAACACGGCCCTCTAATCGTGTTTGAAGGCCATGTTTTGCCTGATTTCTCGATTTTCTCTCAAACATGGCCTTCTAATCGTGTTTGAAGGCCATGTTTCGCCTGGTTTCTCGATTTCCTCTCAAACATGGCCCTCTAATCGTGATTGAAGGCCATGTTTTGCCTGATTTCTCGATTTCCTCTCAAACACGGCCCTCTAATCGTGTTTGAAGGCCATGTTTCGCCTGATTTCTCGATTTTCTCTCAAACATGGCCCTCTAATTCTGTTTGAAGGCCATGTTTCACATCAATCACCTGATCACCCAACTTCCATAAACCACAAAAAAATCCGCAGACTTAAACCGTCTGCGAATCTGAACCTCTGTTATTCAGCTTTATTAAATGCTGTAAACTCACTGTCTTTCAGTTCAATTTCTGCTTTTGTACCATGCCATATGCCGACAAATCGCGATGGTGTTTCATTCTTGCTGTAATAATCGCCGTCATAATAAGCAAGCGGGAACAATTGACCTGACTTCACTTCTTCCATAATCCGACTGTAGAATGCTGAATTATCAATTTCAGCATAGTAGCCGAAGAATTTCTTATGTTCGCCTGCCAGCAGATCATTCACTAGTAACAATGATGTCGAGCCGTTCTGGCGGAAGTTCAAGTCTATCGCGTAAACATCGCCGTCAGAGTCGACCAGCAGGTCAAATCCTGCAATGCCTCTGTAGCCGGCATCGATGCCGTTCTGCATGATTTCTCTACCCGCTTCGATGACTTTGTCAGGCACTTGACTTGCTGTTGAATTGCCTTTGTACTTGCCGTATTGATCCGTATTCTGTATAGACGCCCCGAGGTATTTCAGTCCGAGCGTCTCGCTATAGGCATACTGCACACAGTAGTTCGACTCTGCCTGGATGAAATCTTCAATGACAAAGTCTGTAGCGTCTGCCACATTGCCGATACGCTGCAGCGCTCTTTTAAGATCGTCGTCGTTATAACAAATCATCACACCATAGCCGCCAGCTGTCGGATGATCGTCTGCAGGTTTAATGACATACGGATATTCCCAGTTCGCGAGCTGTGCTTCAAGTTCATCGGCACTGACGATGTCACGCCGCGGCAGAAACTTACCTTTTGTCCAGTCAGCGAGCCGCATCTTGTTGTTCAGTGCGATGAATGTCGGACGGTCGATATAGGATGTTTCAGGGTTTACGTAATCCGTTTCATGAGTATACTGGAAGAAAATTTTCTCACCATTATCTTCTGCTTCTCTTAAGCGGGCATTGTAAGACTGCTCATCTGTATAGATGCGGTAGTTGCCCGGCAGTTCGATGTCTGCTGCAGCAAATAAGGCACGCGTTTTGTCGCCGACAGTGGCCTCATGAAGAATGACAGGCATATCCGCAATCAATAATTCACGGGCTGTCAGCATGTTAGATTGATGTCCTTCAGTCGTCAGCCACGGATTTTTTCCGTATGACGGGCGGGACGTAAAAACTACTTGATCTCCGTACAGTTGATGGAGTGTCAGCGGTAGTTTAGCAGTCAAATTATTCATTCATTTACCCCTTCAGATGTTTGTGTAATTGCTTGATCTCCTCAAGCACAGCGGGTTGCGTAATCAGCTCAACCGCCATCGTCGCCATAATACGGGCACCCTGCAGTAATGCACGGTCACCTTCAGCACTTGCTGCTGCCTGCTCAAATTCATACGTATGGCCGATCAGTGTAGATGGTCCAATTTTGAGATGTGGATGAATCGTTGGAATGACATGACTCACATTCCCTGTATCCGTCGACCCAAAACCAAAGTCATCATGCTGAATCTCTTCACCGTGCAGCGCTGCATGGCGTTCAAACAGGTCATCCAGACGGTCATTCAAGATGAATTCGTCGACGCCGTTTTGAATATGATTCAGTCTGAACTGACCGCCGGCAATGTCAGCGGCTCCTTTGGCGATACGTTCCACTTTGTCAGTCAGCACATTCAAATCATGACGGCTGAGCGCACGCGTATAGAATCGTGCTTTCGTATAATCCGGTACGATGTTGGCACTTGCCCCACCATTTAATATAATACCATGAACTTTGTCTTTCGGTTTAATATGTTGACGCAGCTGTGCAATCCCATTAAAAAAGCTGATCATCATGTCGAGTGCGTTCACGCCGTTGAAGGCATTTTCAGAGGCATGCGCACTTCTGCCGAAAAATTCAACTTCAAATACATCAACCGCAAGCGTCGGCACGGTGCGGTAAGATTCATGACCAGGGTGGATCATCAGCGCGACGTCACAGTCATCGAACAGCCCAGCTTTGACGTAAGTCGCTTTTGCGCTGCCGTTGACGCCGCCCTCTTCTGCTGGTGTACCGAACACTTTGATTGTTCCGCCGATGTCATCGATGACGGTCTTCAAGCTGAGTGCCGCAAGTACACTGCTCGTTCCGATGATGTTATGACCACAGGCGTGACCTAAGTCAGGCAGTGCATCATATTCCGCCAAAAAGGCGATGGTCGGCCCGTGCTTCTCCGCGGCGTACGTCGCAATGAATCCAGTCGGATGGCCTGCGATATCCCGCTCGACCGTGAACCCTTCTCGTTCCACTAGTTCTGATAGTAGTTGCTGCGCATGATATTCTTCGTTTCCGAGTTCGGGCCGTGAATGGATGTTGTGACTGATCTTAATGATGTCGTCCTGATGTGCCGTGATATAATCTGTAATCCGCTTCGTCTGTTCTGGTGCTGTATATGTGTGAGTTGTCATCAAAAAATTCCTTTCTGTCCACTACTATCAAGAAAAAAAGAGACATTCCTTAAAGATAAGGAATGTCTCTTCTTCTTATCTTCCAGCGCTTCAGCTGTAGGAGTTAGCACCTTGCCTTCAGGTAGGTTGCTGGACGTCATAGGGCCTTTCCCTCGATCCGTCTTGATAAGTGATTTAATTGTTATTGATTACTATATAATGTCTACCGGTATTCGTCAACCTTTTCATTCCGATGTTACCGGCAGATAGATTCTGAACTGTGTTCCAGCGACCGAACTCTCCACTTCAATGCTGCCGCTGTGGCTTCTGACAATCTGCTGTGCGACTGCGAGTCCGAGTCCTGAACCGTTATGGTCAGTAGTCGTATTCGTTCCTCTGTAGTAATGGTCGAATATATACGGCAGCTCTTCTTTTTTGATGCCGTTGCCGTTATCGGTGATGGCAATGACCAGCATCTGGTCATCGACTGTCGTGCTGAGCCAGACGTCGACCATGTCATTATGGGCGAATGCATTCGAGATGATGTTCAACAATACCCGCTTCATCCGCTCGCGGTCAATCATTACGACTGCATCTGTCTGATCCACGTATTTCAAGGGCTGATTGTAATGGTCGATAAAGTGCTGAATATACGGTACGATATGCGTCTTTTCCTTGGTGAATTCAAGGAAATCATTTTTCAGCTGGTACGTCATGTTCAAGTCTTTGATCAGCATATCGATGTACAGCGCCTTGTCCTCAATGATCTGCGCAAAGCGGCGGCGCTCCTCTCCCGAGATTTCAATATCGCTCGTCAACAGCTTGCTGTAGCCGTATATCGAGCTGAGTGGTGTCTTCAAGTCGTGGCTGATTCCTGCAATCCATTCCTCGCGGAGCTTACCGATACGGCTCTGATACGTTTCGTCGAGCTTGAGCTTCGCCGTCAGCTCCTTGATGGATTCATCCACTGATGTATACATCTGGTACTTGCGGCGCAGCTTGTGCTTCCGGTAGATCCTGTCATTGTCCGGAACGACGTAATGCCCGTTCTGCAGCATCTTCACCCAGTCGACAAAATGAACAAGCGGCCGCGTCAGACGATGTCCTGCAAGCAGTGCCAGCGCTAAAATAATCGCGAACACAATCACAGAAAAGATCAAATACCAGAGGAAGAAATTTTTGATGTCCTCCATGAATGCCTGATCTTTGAATATGCCGTACTCATCAAAGATAATCTGCTTGTCCAGCACCCCTTGATTTTTCTGGACGAACAAATAATAGCGGCCATCCCGCATCGTTTCCCGCAGCTGATAGTCATTGAAGTTATCTCCGTTCAAATCCTGGAACCAGGCGTTTTGGACTTCGGTCGTCGATAAGCTGCCGTGAATTTTCGTCAGCTCATTCGCTCTCGGGCTCTGAATGAACAGCCCGATGTCATGCTGGTCCATATAGCGTTCCAGCTTCTTGTCCTGCCTGAGGTCAAACATTTCAGCTGACTTGACAATCGGCTTCCGGCTGATCAGCACGGCCTGCCGGTCTGGTGACAGCGACCATGTGCGCATATCCTGAATATAATACCAGTACAGACCGTGGAGCGTTTCACCTTGCTGATTGAATACTTTGAGCACTTTGCCATCATCACCTCTGATGACCAGCATGCTCTCATTGTTCTTCAAAGCCTGCTTAAGGTCATCCGTGATGGTGATCTCCTCACCGTCCAGATGAATCAGCGACTGCATGGTCGATGTCGATTCCGTCGTCAAGTCACCAGTGAGCAGCGTCCCGTCCCAGCGGATTGTCAAGTAGATGAAGAGCGAGATGACTGCTATATTCATCAGTACATACAGCAGCAAAAAGTAATTGATGAAGCGCCACGTAAATCTCCGCCCGATACTCATTCTTCGATGCCTACTTTTAGTATGTAGCCGACACTGCGCACCGTGAGCAGCCGCTTCGGCTCACTTGGATTACATTCCAGCTTCTCACGTAGTTTCCTCACGTGGACCATCACGGTATTCTCATCGACGAAACGATTCTCCCATACCGCTTCGTATATCTGTTCTTTCGTCAGCACTTTGTTCTGATTTTCGTACAAATACTGCATCAATAAATACTGCTTACCGGAGAGATGATACGTATGCCCGTCGACCATCAGCTCCGCCTTGTGCTCATCAAAGAAAAAAGGGATATTGCGGTAATCCCGGACGTAGCGCTCAGCATTCGCTTTGACGCGGGCAGCAAGAATGAGCGGATTAAAAGGCTTGGTGATATAGTCATCCGCACCCGCAGCAAATCCTTTTAATTTGTCTTCATCAGTGACATTGGCTGAGACATAGAGAATCGGCGCCTTTGAAAACGCCCGGATGTGATCCGCCAGCTCGTAACCGCAGCCGTCCGGCAGATTGATGTCCAGTATATAGGTGTCATAATGGATGTGCAGCTGATGCACAGCTTCCATGTAACTCGTTGCAATAGCGATTGGTTCGAACCCTTCTTTTGCGAGAATGAACCGGATCAACTCAGCGATTTCAATCTCATCTTCAACAATCAGAACGCTCGTCATCATCTCACCTCTTTGCCATTTGTTATAGCATTAAAGAAGAAGATATTCAATAGTGCATCAGTAACTTTAAGGTAACCTTAAGGTAAATCCGTTTACGAAATCATTTCATTGTCAGCCCCTGCCATTCATGGTATTATTAATTCCGAGTTAAATAGTAGGAAAAAGAGGTGTCATAATGTCTTTATCATTTATGGACATATTTGAAGATTGGGCAGCGGATTATGATGATGCAGTATCTGGTGAGCAGCCTGAATATAAAGATGTCTTTGAAAACTATGCATTTATGCTGGGAGAAGCCGCCAAGCGTGCACATGGCCGCACCATTGAATTCGGTCCAGGGACCGGTAATTTGACGGCGCTGCTCCTGAACAAAGGACTGGACGTCACTGCGATTGAACCAAGCCCGGAAATGGCTGCTATCGGCGAACAGAAGACAGGACTGACGTTTGAGCACGGTGATTTTCTGCACTACAAGGAGCGTCCTGTAGATACATTCATCAGTTCCTATGCGTTCCATCATCTGACCGATGAAGAGAAAGAAACAGCCATCAAGCGCTATGTGCAGCAGTTGAGTGACGACGGCCGCATCATCATATTGGATACGATGTTCAACAGTCCAAAAGACAAAGAGGACATCATTGCACATTACGCGGCACTCGGCTACAACAGCCTCATTGAAGATCTGAACCGGGAGTTCTATCCTCTGAAAGAGACGATGGAAGGCATCGCACGGCGGAGCGGCTGCGACTACGAAGCGATTCAGCTCAATAAGTTCACCCATCTGCAGCTGCTGACGAAGAAGACTGTCAAGCGGCCGAAAGACTTGATCGGTGATACACCACTCGTTGAACTGACGGCCTTCGAACTGCCTGATAACGTCCGACTCTTTGCCAAACTAGAGATGTATAATCTCGGTGGCTCAGTCAAAGACCGCCTCGGCCGCAATATCATCGAGCAGGCACTGCGCCGCGGTGACATCACAACTGGTGAAGTCGTTGAAGCAACGGCCGGCAATACCGGTATCGGGCTCGCCCTCTCGTGTCAGACTCACGGCTTGAAGCTGCGCGTCTATGTTCCTGAGAAGTTCAGCATAGAGAAGCAGGACATCATGCGTGCGCTCGGAGCAGAACTCATCCATACACCGACGGCAGACGGCATGCTCGGTGCACGGGAAGCGGCGAGAGCTTATGCCGATGAGACCGGCGCTTATTATACGAACCAGTTCGAAACATTAGATAATCCAGCAAGTTATGATAAACTTACAAATGAAATCACTGACGCTGTCGGCAGCGTCGCGATGATCGTCGCTGGTGCAGGTAGCGGCGGGACATTTACCGGTCTTGCTGAACGCTTGAAACCAACCGGCACAAGGACGGTCATCGTTGAACCAGAAGGCTCTATCCTAAACGGCGGCGAGAGCGGTGCACACCGTACTGAAGGCATCGGCGTCGAAGTATGGCCGGCATTTCTCAAACCAGAATCCATCGACGCCATTGAAACAATCAGCGATGACGCAGCATTTGATGCGGTCAAACAGCTGGCACAGCAGGAAGGTCTGCTCGTCGGCAGCTCGTCAGGGGCTGCACTCATTGCCGCATTGAACCAGGCACACCACGTGACAGGTAACATCGTCGTCATTTTCCCTGACGCGAGCGACCGTTATTTATCACAACATATATTCGACTAAGGAGCGTTACTATGAAAAAGAAAACTATGATGATCCACGGCGGTCACACAACAGATGAATTTACAGGAGCAGTAGCCCCTCCTATCTATCAGACAAGTACGTACAAACAGGACGGCATCGGCAACTTAAGACAAGGCTATGAATATTCACGCTCAAAAAACCCGACGCGTTCTGCGCTTGAATCACTAATCGCAGACCTCGAGCACGGTACTGACGGCTTTGCGTTCGGTTCAGGGATGGCAGCTGTATCAACTGTAGTGATGCTGCTGAACGCCGGTGACCATATTGTCGTTGGTTCAGATGTGTACGGCGGGACATATCGAGTCTTCACAAAAGTATTCGACCGTATCGGGGTCAAATCAACATTCGTTGATACGACAGACGAAGCAGCCGTGAGAAATGCGATTACAGCGCAGACAAAAATGCTGTACATCGAAACACCGACTAACCCGCTGTTGAACGTGACAGATATTGCCCGCATGGCAGAAATTGCTCGTGAGCATCAGTTAATCACGGTCGTCGACAACACATTCATGACCCCTTATTTCCAGAACCCGCTTGATCTTGGCGCAGATATCGTGCTGCACTCCGCAACGAAATATATCGGCGGACACAGCGATGTCGTCGCAGGACTGCTCGTAACGAAAGATGCTGAGCTAGCTGAACGTATCGGCTTCATCCAGAACTCAGTCGGTGGTGTACTCGGACCACAGGACAGCTTCCTGTTAGTACGCGGTATTAAAACACTTGCCATCCGCATGGAACAGACAGAGCGAACAACGCTTGAAATTGTCGACTACTTGAATCATAATGACGTTGTAACAAACGTCTTCCATCCAAGCCAGTTGAACGATGCACAGCTTGCGATCCAACAACGCCAGGCATCAGGATTCGGCGGCATGATTTCATTCGACGTCGGTTCTAAAGAAAAAGCAGAAGCCCTTGTGAAATCATTGAAATACTTCACATTAGCTGAATCACTCGGCGCCGTAGAAAGCTTGATTTCAGTACCGAGCCAGATGACTCACGCCTCTATTCCACGCGAACGCCGTCTTGAACTGGGCATTACTGATGGACTCGTTAGAATTTCTGTCGGCATCGAAGACAGCGAAGATCTACTAGAAGACTTAAAACAAGGCTTTGCAGCCATTCAATAAGGAGTGTCAATTATGCAGAAAATGAACGTAGAGAGCTTCAACCTCGACCACACAAAAGTCGTGGCACCATTTGTCCGTCTTGCCGGAATTAAAGAAGGTCAACGCGGCGATGTCATCCACAAATATGACATCCGCTTCAAGCAGCCGAACAAAGAACATATGGAAATGCCGGCATTACATTCACTTGAACATTTGATGGCTGAAAATATCCGCAACCATTCAGACAAAGTCGTTGATATTTCACCGATGGGCTGCCAGACCGGTTTTTACTTGTCATTGATCAATCACGATAACTATGATGACGTCCTCAGCATACTGGAAAACACACTGAAAGATGTACTCGCAGCGACAGAAGTTCCAGCCTGCAACGAAGTACAGTGCGGCTGGGCAGCAAGCCATAGTTTAGAAGGCGCACAACAATTAGCATCAGACATGCTCGCTAAAGAAGATGAGTGGGCAGTCATCTATCAGGATTAATGATAGAAGCAATCATGCAAAAGGTCCTCATTCCATAAGAATGAGGACCTTCTGCATGATTATTTATCAACTGAACTCTGTCCGGTAATGTTCGAACCTTGAATGAAGTATCTCTGAAACATGAAGAACAGCACGATGACGGGCAGCAGTACCATGAGCGACCCTGCCATCAAGTAGTTCCATTGTGTCGTGCTGCGTTCTTTGAATACTTGCAGACCGATCTGCAATGTATACAGATTCTCATCATTGATGTACAGCAGCGGCCCTAAAAAGTCATTCCACACACCGTTGAACGTAAATATCGCAACGGTTGCGAGCGCCGGCAGCACGAGCGGCAGCCCGATCTTTCTGAAGATATAGAAATGACTGGCCCCTTCCATGCGCGCCGCTTCTATATAGGATTTCGGTATACCCATGAAGAACTGGCGCAGCAGGAAGATGTTGAAAGCACTGCCGAAAAAGGCCGGCAGTATGAGTGGATAGTAAGTATTCAATAAATGCAGCTTGGCGAACAGCACATACTGCGGAATGAGCGTCACAAATCCCGGAATCATCATCGTGCCGAGAACAATCAAAAACCAGATTTTCTTGCCTTTGAAGTCTAGTTTCGCAAAGCCGTACGCAATGAATGCATTGACGAAGACGTTTGCGACAACGCTGATCAAGGTGATGACGAGTGAATTCACCGCATAAAATGATAAATAAAAAAGCAGGTTCCCTGCTTTTCTACTATTAAAATCTGATGATATTGACAGCACCGTAGACGTCATCAAAGTGATTCAATACTTTTAACTGATGGTCTACGATATCTAATTTGTATGGACCTGTTGTTGCATCAAGTTGTGCGATGTCTTGCTGTGATGCATCATCCCGTTTTTTGAAGTTGAACGTCACTGCGTAATCTTTCTGATCGCCGGTACCGTATACTAAGTCACCGATGACTTTGGCTGTGCCGTCCCCTTCGAACAGATGCTGCTGGTCTTCCGGCAGCGTGAAGCGGAATGTGTAGTGCGGTGTATTATGCATCAAGTGATTGTAGAGCACATCGTCAATCTGGTAGTCAATTCTGGCAGTAAGACCTGCGTCGTCAGGAGTGACTCTGATATTTTTCAGCATAAAGTGCGGCATGTAGAATTCCTGGCCGATATACTTATCAGGCGTCGGCTGTTTTTTCAGCAGCTCAACATGCTGACTACCTTCGCCCTCCTCATCTGATGATTTCTTTTTTAGTACAACAAATGCAGCAGTACCGAGTGCAGCCACACTTAACAACGTGCCGAGCGCAAATGGTGATTTGCTTTTACGCGCAGGCGCTTGATAATGATATGGGCATCCCATAATTGAACCCCTTTCGTAATTTGAAATTTATCTTTCTATACCCTCTTCTTCTATTCATACGCATAAACGCCGGAAAAAGTTTCAAGTACGGAAAGTGTCATTATTATTATGACACGCCTTGATAGAAAAAACACGAAACAATTGCGGTTAGCAGACGCATCCATACGGTAAATTAACATAATTTACAATGGTTTAACTGAAAATTAACCGTAGTAGTAGATGAAGACGCGTATGATATTATTACGGAGATGATATCATGTTTAACAGAAAAGAACGCCTGCAGCTCATTGAAACATATGGCAGAGAAGATGCTCTTGCTCGTTACAATGCTGAAGCAGCCATCATATCTAGAGAAGAACTGAATCGACATCAGGCGGCGTTAGACAGAGAATTTCATAACGACAGCCATCTATATGATGCCATCTGCTTTATCGATTACTGCTACACGCACCGCCGAGAAAATTTTGACGATATCGTCGACTGGCTGCATACATTGAGAGCCATTCAACGACAAATCGAAGGATGACCAGCCAGTGAAGGCTGGTCATTTTGTTGAGCGATCCAAGTCAAAGAGTAGTAGCAGCGGCATTGTCATGGCAGCTGGCTTTGCGGGCCATGTTTTGTGTGATTTCATGATTT
>CAACWY010000037.1_pt1 | contig 22109 bp, 25 predicted proteins | sample 2275801 | NCBI WGS metagenome assembly CAACWY01 (sample SAMEA5312475, study PRJEB27640) | indoor metagenome | biome: indoor environment; feature: uncontrolled; material: tiles wood | place: Germany | collected 2014-07-07 | reverse complement strand
GAGACCATTCTGTTTTTTTGCTGGAAAAAGAGAATGATGATGAAAATCATTCTCAATTAGAAATTAATATTCTCAATTAATTGACTTATTTAATAAAAATAACTATATTTATTTATAATAATTATAAATAAGGGTATAATACAAATAACAATTGTAAGATATTACTGAATTCATGAGGGGGAACTCATATGTTTAGTTATTTGATGAAATCACGACAAGGCCAATTCCTGCTTGCCGGCATTTTATTTACGATATTAGGATTTATATTATCTGGAGTGAATGATAACTTAGGACGGTTTTCATTTTATATTGCGATTTTCTTCCTAGGATTCTTTGCAGCAAAAGAAGCAGTCGTTGAAACGATTCAATCGAAGTCACCGAACGTCGACTTACTGATGATTCTTGCGGCGCTTGGTGCTGTAGTCATCAACTATGAATCTGAAGGTGCTGTGCTGCTTTTAATCTTTGCGGGTGCCGAAGCACTGGAAGATTATGCGTCAAACAAATCAACGAATGCGATTTCAGAACTGATGGCGCAAGTGCCGGATACTGCACACGTCCTAAAACCAAACGGTGAAATTATAGAAGTAGAGACCAGCGAATTGATAGTTGGTGATACGGTTGTCGTGTCAAAAGGTGAACAAATTCCGATTGATGGTGTCACAGATCGTACAGCAATGGTCAATGAATCAGCATTAACAGGTGAGGCAGTTCCAGTTGAAAAAGAAGCCGGGACAGAAGTGTTCGCCGGCACAATTAACGAAGGTAATGTATTTAATTTAAAAGTTAATAAATTAAGCAGTGAAACTGTCTTCTCCAACATCATCAAAATGGTTGAAGAAGCACAGAATCGACCATCGAACGTTTCTAAGTTCATCGACCGTATTGAATCAAAGTATGTCATTGGTGTACTGATTGCGGTACCGATTTTCATCTTCATTCTGTATTATTTCAATCAACTGGAATTCCAGGAAGCTTTCTATAGAGGTATGGTGCTGCTCACTGTTGCCAGCCCATGTGCACTGGTTGCATCAGCGACACCTGCAACATTAAGTGCAATCAGTAATGGTGCGAAAAATGGTGTATTATTCAAAGGCGGCGCAGCGATGGAAGCACTCAGCAGAATGAATGTATTATACAGTGACAAAACAGGGACATTGACACTCGGTGAATTTCAAGTGACAGATTATGAAGTGTCTGAAGACGTTCTAAAAGAAGTTGTTTACATGGAACAGCAGTCCAGCCATCCGATTGCACAGGCCATCGTCGCGGGATTCAAATCGCTTAATCTCGACACGGTTGATCAGACACAGCCTGTAGAAGAGAAGACAGCTTCCGGTCTTGTGAAAGGGGATATTAAAGTCGGTAAGCCGTCAGCATTTGCAGGTTATAATGATCGTCATCATTATCAGGCAAAAGCAGCTGAAGGGAAGACGACTGTTCTTGTCAGCAAAGGGCACGACATCGTCGGTTACTTCTCACTTGCTGACCAAGTGCGTCAAGAGTCAGTGTCAGCAGTATCCGGCTTTCAGCAGCAGGACATTGATGTTATTCTTCTGACAGGTGATAACGAACAAGTAGCGAAGAAAGTCGCTGAGGAAGTAGGGATCAAGCGTTATATTCCGTCATGTCTGCCTGAAGACAAAATCAACTATGTCACTGACAGTCAGAAGAATCACAAACTGGTCGGCATGATTGGTGACGGTATTAATGATGCACCGGCATTAGCGAGTGCGGATATCGGTATCGCGATGGGAAGCGGCTCGTCAGTTGCGATGGAATCAGCAGATGTGGTTATCGTAAAAAGTGATCTATTGAAATTACTCTATAGTTTTAACTTAAGTAAGCGATTGAACCGTAAAATTATGATGAATGTGGTCTTCTCGTTATCAGTCATTGTCATCTTAGTTCTACTGAATATCTTCGGTGTGCTGACGCTGCCGACAGCGGTGCTCTTCCATGAAGGATCAACGATTCTTGTCATTTTGAACGGCTTACTGCTGCTCAGACAGCGCAAGGAAGAAGTCGTGGTCAAACATCCAGCTGCAGCTGAAATCACACAATAAGTCATGAAACATCATTCCAGCAATTGCTTGAATGGTGTTTTTTTATGATGATTGCGCTCACTGAAACTTCAGTGAAGAAAATCTTTGGATAACGTGGTATAATTTTTATACTAAGTAAATCGAAGGAGTAAGATATGAGACAAATATTAGGACACCATCATGCATCCGGTATTACGAAGAATGCGTCAGACAATTATCATTTTTATGCAGAAATTCTTGGAATGCGACTTGTGAAGAAGACAGTCAATCAAGATAGTCCAGATATGTATCATTTATTTTTCGGTGACAGAATCGGCAATGAAGGGACGGATATTACGTTCTTTGAAATTCCGATGGCTGGTCATACGTGGAGAGGGTCAGATAGTATTACATGTATTTCACTGCGTGTGCCGAGTGATGAAGCAATTCATTATTTCAAGAATCGGTTTGATCAATTCAATGTGAATTACGAAGAACCTGTTGTCATCAATGGTAGACTGACGCTTGAATTTGAAGATTTTGATCAGCAGAGACTGGCGCTGGTCAGTGACGCATCAGAAACATATGTGCCGCACTATGAACGTTGGGACAACAGTCCTGTACCAACGAAGTATCAAATCGCGGGACTCGGTCCGTTTCAGTTGGACGTCAGCGATCACGAAAGCTTCGAAGAAATGCTTATCAATTTGTTCGGTTATCGTATTGAACCTTCATTTGTTCATCCAGTGACCAATGACACAGTGCATGTATATAGCGCGAATAGAGGAGGTAGCAGCGATGAGCTCCACGTGAAACATAATCCAAGTGAGAGAGAGCGGCCGGGAAGAGGAAGTATGCATCATATTGCACTGCAGGTCAAAGATGAAGCTGAACTTGAAGAATGGCTGATCTGGCTGCGTGATAATGGATTGATGACATCACCGGTTATTGACCGATTCTTCTTTAAGTCGCTATATATTACAACGCCTGAACGGATTGTCATTGAACTTGCTACTAATGGTCCAGGATTTCTGGAAAATGAACCGGAGGAGACTTTAGGGGAACAGTTATCTCTGCCGCCATTTCTTGAAGACGATAGAATTGAAATTGAGAGTAAGTTAAAACCTATTCATATCAAAGGCGGGGGGATTCGATGAATGAACTGACAAGCTATGATGAACTGCGGCAAGTCACTAAAACAGAATCGCTCGTGCTGATATATGTATCGACAGCAGGCTGTTCGGTATGTCATGCAGATTATCCGAAAGTACAAGCGATAGTGGACGCTCTCGAAGTACCTGCTTATGAACTTCGCGCCGACCAAGTACAAGAAGCGGTCGGTCAGCTGAGCTTGTTTGCAGCACCGGTCGTTCTTGTATTCTTTGAAGGGCGAGAGATTCATCGTCAAGCGCGCATTATTGATTTCAGACTGCTTGAGAAGAAATTGCAGCAAGTACAGAGTGCATAATAACAGTTGCCAAAAATATCATTTATTGTTACGCTTTAAACCATTAAAATATTTAGAGGTGACAGAATGGATATTGCAATAGTAGGACTGGGCGTTATAGGTGGAACATTCGCAAAAGCGATACGCCATCACGATAACAGTCATCGGATTATGGCGATTGATACGAATCATGAAGCGTTGAAACTGGCAGAGGAACAGGGCTTTATTGACTACGGGGAGACTGTGAATGAAACTATACTGCAGCAGGCAGACCTTGTAATATTTGCACTCTATCCTGAAGTGATGAAGCATTACGTCCGCACACATCAAGATGACTTCAAGGCAGGAGCGATCATCACTGACACAACAGGCGTCAAGCGCACGGTCATTGCATCGATGGCTGACGTCATCCCTGAACAAGTCGATTTCATATTCGGGCATCCGATGGCCGGCCGTGAAAAAAGGGGGTTTGAGTATGCAGATGCAAGTGTCTTTGAAGGCGCCAACTATGTCATTACACCGACTGAAGATAATGATCCAGACAACATTGAATGGTTCAAAGCGTTTCTATCCGATTTAGGATTCAAGCGGGTGACGATGACCGACGCCGATACACATGATGAGATGATTGCGCATACGAGTCAGCTGACTCATGCGATTGCTGTCGCTTTGATCAACAGTGACGACCGGTCACATGAAACCATCCGCTTCATCGGCGACAGCTATCGTGACTTGACGCGTATTGCGAATATGAATGAGAAGCTGTGGCCCGAACTCTTTATGAACAACAAAGATCATTTAATCACTTATATCGAACGGTTTGAAGAAGCGTTCAAAGAACTGAAGACTGCCATACAGGAAGATGATGCTCACAAGATGGAGCAAATCTTCAAAGAATCAACAGCACGGCGGATAAAACTACAGGAATCTGATTTAAGAATCCGTTAATTCACCTCTCTAGTTAATAGGGAGGTGTTTTTTTAGATAAATCGTTGGATTGATGATTGAATAACGATTCATAATTTTTCATTGTCATTTTTATTTTAGTGTCACATACTAATTAAAAATAATGTGTCATATTAAATGTAGGCGATTTGTCCTGATTCTATACGATAAAAGGGGAACACAAAGATGATACTATTTGAAACCGAACGATTGATCATTCGAAAAGGTGACCTGACCGACTTCGAAGACTTTTTGACGATTCGTAACAGCGCGCCATTTTTGAAGTATAATCCGATGCCTCCAGTGACAAAGGACGAAGGGTTGGATGAGTTCAAACAGTTGATCAAAGAGGGAACGATGAATGTCATTTCACTGAAAGAAGGAGCTATGATTGGAATGATCGATTCATATCCGGATGCTTTGAGGTATAACGTGAATAGTGAGATGATTTCGTATAATATGAATGAACAGTATGCGGGTAAAGGTTATATGCAGGAAGCACTCCGAGGAATGATTGATCATTTGTTTAGACGCGAAGGTAAAGCCGTTATTTCTGCGCGTGTTTTCAAAGGGAACGATCTATCGAAGCATCTCCTTGAAAAAGCTGGTTTTACGCACGAAGGCACCTTGCGTCACTGTGTCAAAGGAAATGGTGATATTATTCACGATGACTGGATATTTTCATTGATGAAAGAAGAATATAATCAGTAAAACCCTTTCCGCTCGAGGAAAGGGTTGTCTGTTATAAATCGGTGATAAACTGTTTGATGTCTTCTTCTTTAGTCGACCAGCTGGTACAAATTCTGACGGCTTTCTGACCGTCGCCTGCATCTTCCCAGACATAGAACGAATAATTTTCGTGAAGAGATTTGATTTTGTCATCGGGCAGTATCGGAAATATTTGATTCGTCGGTGAATCATATTGCAGCCTGATTCCTTTTTCCTTGAATGCTTCAAGCAGCAGTTCTGCCATTTGGATAGCATGGTCAGAAATATCGAAATATAGATGGTCTTCGAATAATACTTTGAACTGCAGCCCGAGGAAACGTCCTTTTGCGAGCATGCCGCCGCGCTGCTTCATAATATACCGGAAATCTTCTTTCAGTGTATCGTGACTGATGACAATTGCTTCACCGAACATCGCTCCGACTTTCGTGCCGCCGATGTAGAAAATATCTGTTAACTCAGTGAGGTCATGCAACGTCACATCATTATTTTCCGCGGCCATCCCGTAACCGAGACGTGCGCCGTCGACCATTAAGTACAAGTTGTAATCGAGACAGACTGTTCTGATGGCCTGCAGTTCAGCTTTTGTATATAATGTGCCGAGTTCAGTGGGCTGGGACAGATAGACGAGTTTCGGCTGAGGGATATGTTCGTGCGTAGGATCGTCCCAGTGGTTCTCTACATAGGCTTGAATCTGTTCAGCGCTGATCTTGCCTTCTGTATTGGTAAGTTCCAGTACTTTGTGGCCGGTCGACTCAATCGCACCCGTTTCATGGACAGCGATATGGCCGGAGTCAGCAGAGAGTACTGCCTGGTGAGGACGTAGAACCGCTGAAATAATCGTTGTATTCACTTGAGTGCCGCCGACCATGAAGTGAACATCTACATCTTCGTTCTGACAATGCTGCTTAATATAGCTTGCAGCAAGTTGACAGTAGTCATCCGTACCATACCCAGGAAGCTGTTCGGTATTTGTTTTCATGAGTTCTTCTAATATTAAAGGGTGAGCACCTTCTGTATAATCATTATCAAATCTAATCATGTCAATCACTCATTTCGCAAATTGTAGTTTATTGATATGATTATATTATCATAAAATTCTGTATATGATGGCTGGAGGAGGTTACAATGATTGAGTTTAGAAGACTGACGACAGAAGACGAGCAGGCATTTATGACATACATCCAGAGTTGGAATAAGGATGAAGAACTCGTACCGAGTGCGGTTGACTATGATCGTTACGACACCTTTGAGGCATTGATTGACGCATTGGCTTTTCGCGAAAGTGGTAAAGACTGGGTCAAGAACACCACACTGTTTTTATTTGTTGATGACAGTATCGTCGGTGCAGGAAATATCAGGCATACACTCGATGAAGCATTACTAGCACGCGGTGGACATATCGGTTATGGTACAGGGCCGGCTCATAGAGGAAAAGGGTACGCGACGGATATCTTAAGGCGCAGTCTGGCCTTTCTAAGAGACATCGGAGTGAATCGTGTCCTGGTCACATGTGATGAAGATAACCTCAGTTCGGCACAAGTCATCATTAAAAACGGCGGCGTTGAAGATGTATCGTTTACAAAGGAAAATAACGAGAAAGTCAGACGATTCTGGATTGATAATGACTGATCGTAAGTCGTATGATGGCCGCTAGAGCCAACAAGCGACATCATTTAATGATTGCTTCATCGGTTTTAGGGAATGAATAATCAAACTATAATATTTATGAGAGAAGGAACAGATGTGAACAAGAAGAACATAGCCATCGGTGCTGCAGTAGGTATTGCAGCATTGGCAGCAACAGTAGGGATTACAACCGCACAAAAGAAAGAACCCAAGACCGCTAAAGAATCGTACGCCATGTACAATAGAGAGCGTCTAGTTAAAACAATCGAACAGCAGCTGGAAGATGTGAACATGGACATGGTTCGTGCCAAAGCTGAATTCATCATCGACCGCAACGTTGAAGAAATCCAAGAAGCCATCAGAAATAATGATTTGAACTATGAAATTTTAATGGCCTTCTATTTAGACCGAATCTTGACGTTTGATCAAGTCGAACAAGGGATCAATGGAATTTCAGAGGTGAATCCTAAAGCAATGGAACTCGCCCGCGAATGTGATGCGTCGCCAGTCGTCGAAAAAGGGGTGCTGTTCGGGATTCCTGTCTCAGTGAAGGAAAACATTAATACGGATGACATGATAACAAGTGTCGGTACGCATATTTTGCGCGATTTCATACCGGAAGAGGATGCAGATGTTGTAAAACGTCTGAAAGAAGCCGGCGCTATCATCTTTGCTAAGACGAATCTGTCAGAGCTTGCGAACTACATGTCACCGAAAATGCCGAGCGGGTATAGTTCTAAGCACGGTCAGACGGTCAATCCGTATAACCCTCTTAAGCTGTCACCCCTTGGGTCAAGTTCAGGGGCTGGTACAAGTATGACAACGAATATGGGTACGCTGGCACTTGGAACTGAGACGACGGGTTCTATTGCTGCACCGGCTGCCTACACATCAACAGTCGGTTTCAAACCGAGCATCCACAAAACAGCAGGCGAAGGTGTCTTCCCGCTGGCATCCTCACTTGATGTAGTAGGGCCTATTACTAAATCGGTCACTGACGCAGTATACTGCTACAATGCTATTGCAGCTGACCGATTAGAACGGATTGATATCGATGATGTCCGTCAAGGGACTTTGACAGGCAAACGCATTGGAGTGATTCAAGATAAGCATGAGATGACTCAGGCAGCCATCAATTCATTACGTGAAGCGGGAGCAGACGTCATTGAACTTGAATTTGACACAGCTAATATTGATAACGCACCGATTATTAATGCTGAATTTGGTCCAGATGTTGAACAATATACAAAAAAACATCAATTACCATTCAATACATTGGATGATCTCATCGCTTATAACAAAGAAGATATGGCGAACCGAGGTAAATACGGTCAAGGTCACGTCATCAAAGCGGCTGGTACAGAGAAAGATCAAGCAGTTATTGATGAAATGATTGACAATGCTGCGCGCCACTACGACGACTTGATTGATCAATATCAATTAGACAGCATCGCTTATCTGGATTACTCAGGCACTATCGTCACTGCAGTTGCGGGGTATCCACAGATTACTATTCCGCTCGGGCTTGATCAAGACGGGTCCCCTCACGGTCTGACCATCACAGGTGAAATGAACGAAGACGAAAAAGTACTGCAGTTAGGCTATGCTTTTGAGCAGCACCATAATGGCAGAGTGCTGTTATCTGATGAAGACCTTAAAGCGCATTTAAAAAGATAGAAAAAAGAAGCAATGATGACCAGCGCATCATTGCTTCTTCATTAAATATCATTTAATAAAGATTAAATAGTGACTTAATATAAATATTTTAATCAATGTTAACAGCTTTATGCTATAAAATATCTCACCCGATCGAAAAGAGGAATAGGATTGAATCATAATGACGTTAAAAGTGAATCATGGGACATTGGTACAGGTGTTAAAGGTTATGTATGGCATGCAGGTAACGAGCGGGCAATATTGCTGCTTCAGCATGGATGGGGTGACTATGCAGAACGATTCGTACACCAGAATAATCAGATCATACCGGAATTATTGAAAATTGGTGTCACTGTCTATGCATTTGACATGCGCGGAAGCGGCAGATCACCTGGTGATAAAGGACGTACAGACGTGGAACAGGCGGTTAAAGATTTTGCGGCAGCAAGAGCAGCACTGAAAGACAAGTCACCGCTTTTTCTTTTAGGCCATTCTATTGGTGGATTAGTAGTCGCAACCAGCTTAATTGAAAGTCAGGATAATGTTGAGGGCGCCATTTTACTGTCTCCATCATTTGAACACCGGGTAAATATCGTTGGCCGAAGTATTGTCAAATGGTTCGCTAAATTAATACCTAAAAGACAACTGCCTGTTCCGCCGCAAAGTTCCGACAAAATGACTGCAAAAGAAGAAAACATAAAAAAACTTGACCAGGATCCGATGCTCGTGTCTGAACGACTGCCGTGGATTTCAGCGAGCAGTGATATCAAAGTATCACGGGACAATCTCTCTCGTTACAACCAAATAGTAAGTCCACTGCTGGTCATTCATGGCACAGATGATCAATCTGCTAGTCATAAAAATACAACAGACTTTATCAATAGAGTGAACAGTAAAGACAAAACTTTCTACCTCGTAAAAAAAGGAAGACACATACTGTTAGATGATATACTACAAGATCAGACGTTGAATACGATTCTTAACTGGCTTGACAAACGACTTCAATAATAAAAGGTGATTGAATGAAGCTTGAAACAAAAGAATTATATGACATACTTCTCCATAACATGGGACCGCAAGGGTGGTGGCCGGCCAATAATGAAATCGAGATGATGATCGGCGCGCTGTTAGTCCAGAACACCAACTGGAATAATGTCGTACGATCGCTTGATAATATTCGGCAGCTAACAGCATTTGACCATCAAAGGCTGGCAGCACTGACTTCTTCTGAAGTGGAAGAACTTATCAGACCGAGCGGCTATTATAAGAGCAAAGCAAAAGCAATCAGCACACTGCTTAATTGGTTAGCTGAATACGACTTCGACTATCATCAATTATCGCAGCATTTTGGAGAAGAGTTACGAAATGAACTCCTCAAACTCCATGGAATTGGACCTGAGACAGCAGACGTGTTATTAGTCTATTTATTTCATCGTGTAGAATTTATTCCAGATAGTTATACGAGAAGACTGTACGCGAAACTCGGCTATAGCCATACAGAAAATTACAACCGCTTCAAAAAAGAAATAACACTGCCTTCAGACTTTACGACTGAAGACGCAAAAGAGTTTCATGGACTGCTCGATGAATTCGGCAAGAAATATTTATCAGGAAAACCAAAAGAAACCGAGCACTTTCTATCTGCTTACTTTATTTAATTTATTTTGCAAAACGAAAGTGATTCAATAGCATTTAATGATAGACGCTGTAACGACAATTCAACTGTATATAAGGAGTGATTCTGGATGCCGATTACATTACAACGATTGACTACAGCACATGTAGAAGAACTGCAGCAGCTCAGTATTAAGACATACCGAGAGACATTTGATGAGCACAATTCAGAAGAGAATATGACGGCTTACTTAAGGCAGGCCTATCATCCCGAAAAATTAATGCGTGAACTTCAACATCCTGATTCTCAGTTTTATTTTGTGTATGCCGATGATCAATTAGCCGGCTATTTGAAGGTGAATATGAATGAGGCACAGACTGAAGATATGGGCAGTGATGCATTAGAGATTGAGAGAATTTATCTGCTGCAGGCGTTTCATCGAAAAGGGCTCGGCAAATATTTGTTTGATAAAGCCGTCTCAATTGCGTTATCAAATAACAAACAGCGTATTTGGCTCGGTGTCTGGGAACACAACGTGCAGGCACTGGCCTTCTATAAACAAATGGGATTTGTGCCAGAAGGAAGACATTCATTTTTTATGGGTGATGATGAGCAGACGGATCTGATTTTAGTTAAAAACCTATAGCTTGAAAAATGATTAACTCAGCTTCCTGCTATGAAAGCCGAGTTAATCATTTTTATATATGAGATATTAAGTTCTGTAAAATTTATGTATTTTGAATGCGTGATGTTTATTTATTGCATGTAGAGGTATGTTCAAAGAGTATAATCAATTCAATTTAGGAGGTTACTCAAATGTTCTTACATGACAAACACTTACAATTTGAAGCGAAGCCGGTGAAACCTGATCCTTTAATGGCGAAGAAAGTCCAGGAGTTAATCGGTGGACAGTTTGGTGAGATGAGCGTAGCGATGCAATATTTGTTCCAAGGATGGGGCGTCCGTAAAGGCAATGAAAAATACAAAGATTTATTGCTTGATATCGGTACTGAAGAATTAGGACATATTGAAATGCTGGCAACAATGGTAGGACGCCTGCTGGAAGGTACTGATATTAAGCATCAGGAATCTGCAGCGAAAGATCCAGTAGTCGGCTCGATTTTAGCAGGGATGAATCCGCAGCATGCGATTGTTTCAGGCTTAAACGCGCGTCCAGCTGACAGCGTCGGCAACCCATGGATGGGCAGCTATATTATTTCAAGTGGCAACTTACTGGCTGATTTCCGTGCCAACTTAAACGCTGAATCTCAAGGTAGAATACAGGCTGTACGTATTTACGAGATGGCTGACGATCCTGGCCTGAAAGATATGCTTGCCGTATTGATTGCCCGCGATTCTTTCCATCAGAACTTGTGGATGCAGGCGATCGCTGAACTTGAAGCAGCTGAAGGTAAAATTGTTCCTTCGACATTTGACCGTTCAAAAGAACGTACAGACATTGCATTCTCATTATACAACCATTCTGCCAGCTCAGAAGAGAGCAGTCTCGGCTCATGGGCAGAAGGCACAACGCCTGCAGGAGATGGTGAATTCAAATATGTAGAGAAGATTCCTTTTGAAGGCGAAGTACCTGAACTTAAAAATCCTCCTGAATCACTTCATAATACATTACCGCAGAACGATAAAAAGAAATAGCAGCCTAAACATCCTGAAGAAATCTTCAGGATGTTTTAGTGTCTTGCCGGATAGAGGAATAGATGACAATACCGAAGATAATCAGCATGCCGATGAACTGCATGAGACCGAATGATGCATTCAGCCAGATGACGCTGAGTATGACCGCGGTCAATGGTTCCAGACAGCCGAGCAGGGCGACGATTTCAGCTTGCATGTAGTTGACACTCTCAAGATACAGCCAGAAGGCAAGCATCGTCCCGACAATGATGGAAATGGATAACAGCACATAACCACGGCTATCAAGCGAAAGAAAGTTAAATGACCAGCTGCGGTCGATCATACTCATGACTATTCCACCGATCAGCATGGCCCAGCCGACCACGACAAGCGACGGTGCATGTTTGAAGAGGTTGCCGGCGTACATAATATAGAATGCAGCAGCGATCGCACTGAGCAGACCCCAGTAGACAGCAGAAGATGCTACTTCAAATGATTTCAGACTGCCGTTTGTCAACAACAGAAATGTTCCGAACATCGACACTGTGACGATCAGCAGGTCCTGCCATTTAAATGGTTTTTTTCTCATCAACACAGCAAACATAAGAATGACTACTGGTGCTAGATATTGTAAGAGTGTAGCGACAGCAGCGTTACCTGCTTGAATGGATGCCATATAAGTATACTGGACAGCAAGCATGCCGAAAATGGCGTAGATGACCATCTGAAGCGCCGTGATTTTATTGTTGAATGGTGCGATGACCGGCTGCTTTCTAATAGATGCCAGTATGAGCAGCAATACACCGCTGACGAGCAACCGCAGTTTGACGTAATCATTGACGATAAGACCATAATCTTTGAACAGTATTTCAGCCACTGTGCCGCCGGTCCCCCAAAATATGGTACCGCATATAATCAGCAGTATGCCTTTTGTCTGATTCGACATGAGTGCCCTCCTTCATTTCATTTCTTTTATGGTACACGATACAACGGAATTATTAAACGAAATGTTTTGATGTCCTAAAAATTGCTGTCATAACAGGTCAGCCGTTATAATGAAATCAATATAAGGGGGACGGGCGTATGAAGAGAATGATGAGTAGTCTTGTTGTCGTAGTGATACTTGCAGGATGCAGTGACATTAAGGCAGCCAATGTAGATGCATTATGGGACTGGAAGTCAGGGCATGTCGGAAATAACAGTGCAGTCATCAATATTCTAGGAGAAGCAGGCGCAAGAGAGCTTGGTGATTATACGATACAACTCCATACGACCACTGATTCTTACGGCCTGACCGTCAGTTACAGTAATATTACAGACCAGTTCAGCAAGGAGACAGCCGAACGTATCAGTGCGCTGGCAGTAGGATTAATCGGCAACTTGTCCTATGTAGAAGTGAAATCACCTGAGAAAACATATCGATTCACAGAAAAATCATTGAACAAAGAGCTGAAGATGAAAGTGAAAGACATGAGTAAAGACAAAGCGAAGCTCGAACAGTTTCTGCAGCAACCAAAAAACTGAATCCTTCTAATATAAAAAAGGAGTCAGTTTTTTAGAACAATTCTACAAGTATGACACCGACGACCATCAAGGCAATGCCTAGCAGCTGTACTGGTGTAATCGTTGTCTTCTTAGCACCGAGTAGACCGAAGCGGTCAATCAATAGGCTGCATAGAATTTGACCGAATAAGCTGAGAATGACTGCCATCCCTGTTCCGATAACAGGAACTAATGCGGCCATCCCCATGACAAACATGGAACCGAGAAGTCCTCCGGTGACAATCCACCAAGGTTTGCCGGAGCCAAATGCCAGTTTGACATTACTGAGCTTTCTAAAGACGGCTGTCACTAAGATGAACAATACGATCATACCCACTAAAAATGAGATAAAGGCTGCATGAATGGGTGAATTCAGGACGCTGCCAAGATGGCCGTTGACTGCAGCTTGAGTTGCCATTAACATCCCGGCACCAATACCGAATAATTGATACGGCAGCTTACTGTTTTCAGTGGATGGTTCATGGGATGTTCTGCGGCTCATCATATTGGGCAGCAGTACAATACAGATGAGACCGAGTACTAACACCGCTATACCGATGCCGCGGAGCAGTGTGAAAGGCTGGACCGGTGAGTTGAATAATCCGAAACTATCGATCAGCATACTTGCCAGTATCTGCCCCATAATCGGCAGCAGCACCGTCTGGACACCGCCGAGTTTAGGGAACAGCAGAATATTGCCTGTCAGTGCAACGACACCGAGCAACCCGCCTATCCAGATCCATGCGGGTTGTGAAGTGAACAGCTCTTTAGGGAAGAGCAGCGTCTGTTTAGTCACCAGTGTGACTATCGCAAGGAACAGCATCCCCGTCGAAAATGAAATGAAGGATGCGACGAAAGGAGACAGCACATAACTCCGCAACCGTGAGTTGATCGCTGTCTGTACAGGTATACCGACCCCGATCAATAAAGCAATGACTAAATACAACATATTACCACTCCTGAGTCAGTCTATAAATGTTGTTCAAACATAATGGTGTGACCATCGGGATCTTCAATGACAAAGTGAGCAGGCCCAGTTGTATCATATTCAAATGATTTCAACGGTTCTATCCCCTCAGCGCGCAGTTGAGATTCGATGTCACGGATATCCGGGGCGTCTTTGTCTTCTTGGAAATTCGACATCCATTTTGGATTGAAGGTCATCATATGACTATCAAACATCCCTTGATAGAGTCCAATCGTACAGTCGCCGTTTTTGACGACACACCACTTCTGATTAAGGTCGCCCATGCTCTGCTTGAAGCCGAGCTTTTTATAAAATTCCAGTGAAGCATGAATATCCTTCACTTCCAGACTTAACGAAAAACTTCCTAAATTCATCATTTAATCTCCTTTTTCTGTTAGGTACTACTATTAAAACATAGATGTCGATAGAATGGGGGATCAATGATTAAATAGCAGTGGTTCAAGTGATTATCATGTAAAGAGGATGCGGCTGCATCCTCTTTTTTATACCGTTAATTCAATTTGATTGCCTTCAGGATCTTTGATGCAGCTCTCATAATAGCCGTCCCCAGTAATCCGTGGTGGGCTGACAAGTGCACAACCGTTCATCACGAGCTGCTCTGTCAACTCGTCCACTGCCTGCTTGCTGCCGAGGCTCATCGCAAGGTGTGTGTAACCGAGATGCCATAACCCTTCATGATCTTCTCCCATATCTGGACGCGTCATTAACTCGAGGCGTGCACCCTCTTCGAATGTTAAGAAGTACGTCTCCAGTCCTGATTTAGGATTGTGATATTTCTCGTGAGCTGTTGCATTGAAATACGTACAGTAAAAGTCTTTCATTAACTCCAGTTCGCACACATACATCGCGATATGTTCAATTTTCATAAAGGCCTCCAGATGAGTGGTAGTTATTCATTCATATTGTACTATAAAATGAACAGCATGTGACAAATGTCATGTAACAGTCATGACAGATGTGACTGTGTTCGTTCTGAGGATTAGTGTTTAATGAACTTAAGGAGGCGTTGCACATGATTACATTGAAAGACGTTTCAAAAACAATTAAAGGACGCAGCATTTTGTCCGGTATTGACCTCGAGATCCATCAAGGTGACGTTATTGCACTTGTCGGGCCGAACGGGGCAGGTAAATCGACTTTGATTGATGTGCTGCTTGGTAACAAGAAGTTATCAGATGGTTCTATAGAAGGACAGTCATTGATTATGGATCACACGAAGACCAGTGTTCTCTATCAGCAGACCTACTTCACTCCTCATATGAAGACGTATCAAATCATTGAATTATTCAGAAACTTATACGACACACCGATGTCTGTCGAAGACATCAAATCAATAACGCTGTTTGATGATACGTTGATGAAAACAGAAGCCTCAAAATTATCAGGCGGTCAAAAACGGATTCTGGATGTTGCACTCACCCTAATAGGGAATCCTGAGTTCATTATTCTGGACGAAGCAACAGTGGGTATGGATACATCAACAAGACGTCGATTTTACGAATTGATTGCCGAGCTGAAGGCTTCAGGAAAGACGATTCTCTTTACGTCTCATTATATTGAAGAAGTGGAAACTCTTGCAGACCGTGTTGTTCTGATGCACAAAGGACAGATTGTTCGTGACAGTTCACCGAGAGCCATCCGTAGTGAAAATGCCATTAAACATGTGGTTTTACCGATTAAATATAATGATTTTGTACAAGACATTCAGTCATTGAGCAGGCAAGTAGCGGCAGATTCACAATATATCATGATTGAAACAGAGCATATCGATCAGCTGATGGCGCTGTTAATGGCTCGTCAAGTATCGTTCCAGAACGTTGAAATCAGCAATGTTTCATTGCTCGACAGCGTATTTAAAGTAGTGGAGGATGATCAACATGAAACAGTTTAAAGCCATGATGACATATGAACTCATCGATGTTACGAAGCGTAAAAGCATCTTTATATTCTCTATCTTTTTGCCGGTTATATTCTTTATCATCTTCTCGTCAATGACGCAGCTGCCTGATGAAGAGATGCAGAAGTTCTTTGTGAGAGATTATATGCTGTCAATGACAACGTTCAGTCTGACAAGCTTTGCACTTTTTACGTTTCCAGTTGAGATGATCAATGACAAGAAAGAAGGGTGGAGCCGGGCATTATTCAGAACACCGCTGCAGCCATTCATCTATTACGTCTGTAAAATCATTAAAATTATGATGATGTATATGATTGCGATTGCTGTAGTCTTTTTTGTCGGTCGTTTCTATAAAGGTGTAGAGATGAGTTTCATGGAATGGATTGGCTGCTACACGGCACTGTTATTCGGTGGATTTATCTTCCTCACATTCGGACTGCTGCTTGCTCAGTTCAAAGATACACAGAAAATGTCAGTGCTGGCGAACGTCCTTTATTTAGGGCTCGCGATGCTCGGCGGACTGTGGTTTCCGGTAATGACATTCCCGGATTGGTTGAAGCCGATTGCATATGCAACACCGACTTATCACTTTAAGAATATCGCAGCAGGACTCTTCAGTGTTCATTATCCGTATCACTCCATCGGTATTATGTTACTGTACGGTGCTGTATTTGTTATATTAGCAATGTGGATCAGAAAACGAACGGAAGTGATTTGATGAATCAGCGTCTCGGTGCGCATATTGCCAATTATGTATCAGCGTTAGTCTTTCTCATATTTCCAATGTCGTCAGCTATTCATCCGACGTCAATATGGGACGGTATACTAGACTGGAGTGCGATAGTCATCTATATTATCTGCACTTTTTATTTCATGGAATGTCAACATAAGTCCCTTGTCTTAATGTGGCTGATACTGCTTATGAGTATCAGCTACTTTACACATTTTATCGATCCAGGATGTATCTTATTTTATTTCTTTCCTGTCAGCATACTGGCATTTCGACTTAATCAGAAGGTGACGTCGTTATACGGCTTATTGTTAATCGGTTCATTCATCGTAAATGTGGTCATTGTACAGATCAACATACAGAATGTGAGCTTTAACTTGATTCCATTTATTGTTCTTGCCGGAATGATGCTGCTGTCCAATGATTTCTTTGCACAGCAGAACCGGCTGCAGCAGAAATTGAACGACAAAAATAAAGAACTTGCCTTGATGGCCGGAGAACTCGAACGGAGCAGAATTTCACAGGATCTTCATGATTCACTTGGTCAGGTGTTCAGTACATTGTCTGTCAAATCCGAACTGGCAGAAAAACTAGTAGATCACGACGTGACTATGGCAAAAGCGGAACTTAAAGAAATCAATGCACTCGCCAAATCATCGTTATTTTCTGTGCGTTCGATCGTTGACAAAGTCAATAGAGCAACGATAGAGGAAGAAGTGGAGCAGGCGTCACAACTGCTTGAAAACGCCGGCATTACATTCGATTATCAAGTGCAAGTCTCCACAATGGACGAAGAGCAGAACCATGAACTTGTCATGCTGATCCGCGAACTAGTCAATAATGTCATAAAACATAGCGATGCTGATTACGTCTATCTTGATCTTCAAGAGCTCAATGAACATGTGCTGTTGATTTTTAAAGATAATGGAAAAGGACTGGCTCATCCTGATACCGAATTGAAAAGTATCAGCAGTCGAATTGAGAAATTAGGCGGAATGCTGCGTTATTTAGACACAGTGACAGGATTTGAAATCAGCATAGAAATGGAGAAGTGATGAGATGAAGTTACTACTGGCAGAAGATCAGAGCATGCTGCGTGAAGCAATGGTGAAATTGCTGACAATCAGTGGAAAGTTTTCAGAAGTAATAGGTGTTGCTGACGGCGCTGCTGCAGTAAAAGCACTTAATGAGTCGTTTGATGCAGCAGTACTCGATATAGAAATGCCTGGAATGACCGGATTGCAGGTACTTGAATTTATTAGAAGTCAGCAGCTGACGTGTAAAGTGATTATCGTCACAACGTTTAAACGACCAGGGTATTTTGAAAAAGCATTGAACTTGAGTGTCGATGCTTATGTATTAAAAGAACGCTCAGTCGATGAATTGATTGAAACCATTGACAAAGTAATGAAAGGACAGAAAGAATACAGTCCAGAGCTGCTGCCGATGATGCTCACAAAAAACCCGCTGACAGACAAAGAACAGGAAATTCTACAGTTGATTGGAAAAGGATTATCGAGTAAGGAAATCAGTAGTCAGTTGTTTTTAAGTGACGGCACAGTCCGAAATTATACATCACTCATCATCGATAAACTCGGTGCTGATAATCGCATCAATGCATGGCATATTGCAATGGATTTAGGTTTTATTGATCTTTAGCCGACCATTATAGGCTATCGAATATAGACGAATATCTATATTTGTATTATGATATAGATATTCATCTATATAAGGAGAAGATTATGAACTATGAACAGATGGCTTCATTGTTTAAAGTGATGTCAGACCGCAATCGAATTGAAATTATCGATCTTTTATCATGTGGCCCGTTGTGTGCGTGCGATATTCTTGCACATTTCAATGTCACTCAGCCGACGTTGTCTCACCATATGAAGCAGCTGAAAGAAGCAGAGATGGTTACCTCATGGAAAGAGGGTACAAAAGTGATGTATGCACTGAACAAAGAGAAAATGACTGATGTCCTTCAGTTCACACAGCAGTTAGTGACTGAAAGTGAGCGTTGTGTATGTGTACAGATTAACAGTGAAGGGTGCTGTGAATCATGACATGGATTGCTGTATTCATATTCCTGCTGACGTTGACTCTTGTCATATGGCAGCCGAAAGGATTATCAATCGGGTATTCAGCGATAGGTGGTGCTATTCTGGCTCTGCTATTTGGCGTTGTCGATATGAGTGACGTATTAGACGTTACCCATATTGTATGGAATGCCACATTCACTTTTATCGCTGTCATTCTGATTTCATTGATCCTTGATGAAATCGGCTTTTTCGAGTGGGCTGCGCTTCATATGACACATCTTGCCGGAGGGCGGTCACTGCTCATGTTTATCTATGTCTGCCTGCTCGGTGCTGTTGTTGCTGCATTTTTTGCGAATGACGGGGCTGCTCTTATTCTGACACCGATTGTACTAGCAATGGTCCGTCATCTGAAGTTTGATGAGAAGATGGTATTTCCGTTTATCATTGCTTCCGGCTTTATTGCAGACACTACAAGTCTGCCGCTTATTGTCAGTAATTTAGTGAATATCGTCTCAGCTGATTACTTCGATATCAGCTTTGTTGATTATGCGAAACATATGTTTCTGCCGAATATCTTCAGTCTGACAGCATCAGTTATTGTGCTTTGGTTGTACTTTGGTCGACGCGTCCCGAAAAATTATGATGCCACGCAATTAAAGCGTCCGGCTTCGGCTATTAAAGATAGAACGTTGTTTAAGATGTCCTGGGTTGTTCTAGGTTTGTTGTTGATCGGTTATCTCGTCAGTGACCTAGTTAATATCCCGGTATCAATTATTGCAGGAGTCATCGCTTTAGTCTTTATTATATTTGCACGGAGAAGTGAAGCTGTTCATACTGCTAAAGTCATCAAAGGTGCGCCGTGGTCAATCGTCTTCTTTTCTATAGGGATGTATGTCGTTGTGTACGGACTGAAAAATGTAGGACTGACCAATACGCTGGCAGGTGTCATCAATCAGATCATTGACTCTGGATTATTCGGAACAGTGATAGGTATGGGATTTTTATCCGCTATTCTATCATCTGTCATGAATAATATGCCGACAGTTCTTATTGATTCCATTGCCATTCACCAGTCTCAGGCTGCAGGAACAATCAAAGAGGCACTTGTCTATGCAAATATCATCGGCTGCGACCTTGGACCGAAGATTACGCCGATCGGTTCTCTTGCTACGTTGCTATGGCTTCATGTTCTGCGTGGTAAAGGTGTAAAGATTTCGTGGTGGACTTATTTTAAGACAGGGATTGTCATTACAATTCCTGTACTGTTGATGACACTTGTTGGTTTATATTTTTCAATGCTAATATTTAATTGAGGAGAATGATGGAATATATGACAAAGACAATTTATTTTTTATGTACAGGTAATTCATGCCGTAGTCAGATTGCAGAAGGATTTGGGAAAAAATATTTACCTGGGTGGAATGTTTATTCTGCTGGCATTGAAACTCACGGTGTTAATCCGAAGGCAGTCGCAGTGATGAAAGAAATAGGAATTGATATCTCCAGTCAGACATCTGATAAGATTGACAGCCAGCTGTTGAATAGTGCGGACTTGGTGGTTACACTTTGTGATCATGCAAAAGATGTCTGCCCAGTGACACCACCTCATGTGAAAACAGAGCATTGGGGATTTGAAGATCCGGCTGGTCAGGAATGGACTGTTTTTCAACGTGTAAGAGATCAGATTGGGGCACGCATTAAAGAATTCAGTGAAACCACTAATATATAAAGGGGATATATGAAACCTCTAGAAAATAATCTGTCATTTAATGACAGATTATTTTTTTTTCAATAGGGTAATCATCCATTGATAGATTTATCAGGAGTCGATGCTATGAAAGAAGAACGTCAGCTTGTGTTTACAGGTATCATATTTATTGCGATGGCTTACGGAATCTCACGGTTCAGTTACGGCCTGCTGCTGCCATATTTCAACGGACCACTACATATGACTAATCAAATATCAGGGATCATTTCATCTGTATCTTATTTAACTTATAGTCTTGGCATCATTACGGTATTTACTTTGTTCAAAAACATCCAGCCGAGACACGATCTGCTCATCTCTAGTGTGTTATCACTGATCGGTTTGACATTGCTCATGGTATCGATGAATTATATGGTTTTTGGGGTTGGTATCATTATACTTGGTTATGCTGCTGGGATTGCGACAGCGCCATACGGCTCAATCATTAAGGAAAAAATCACGTATGGTTATCAAGACAGGAGTAATTCCTGGATTAATACAGGGATTGGTTTAGGACTTATCATTATAGGACTGATCGTCTTTTTCTTTCAGGAATACTGGCGCTATAGTTATTTGGTGTTCATTCTGCTGAGTTTGTTCATTACGCTGATCAATTATACAAAATTGCCGTTCATAGAGATGAGTCATCTGAACTATCAACTGGATGTGCGTCATCTATTTTACGGCAGGAAGTTAGTCTTATCGACGCTGCTTCTAGGTATCGGGACTTCTGCTTACTGGACTTATTTTCAGTCATATATTTTTCAAGCGGATTTCAACGAACTGACGAGTTTGTTCTGGGTCACTCTCGGAATCGGAGGATTGCTCGGAGGATTTGCAGGACAGGCGCTTGAGATGTTTGGCATTATGCGCATCCATGTGTTTACCGGATTGATGCTCGCTCTGGCCAACGTATTATTGATCATCACTACTAACGGAATTGTCATTGCGGCTTCAACCGTGTTATTTGGTATGATCTATGTGTTCAGTATGGGTGTCTACGCCTTCTGGAGTGCAAGAATTTATGTGAAGTATCCGTCCATGGGGATAATTGTGACTTTTATCTCACTTGCAGCCGGTCAATTCATAGGAACCTTCTTTTCAGGGTTTATACTTGAAGTATCAGGATTCAAAGGATTATTCATCATATACAGTCTGCTCAGCCTGGTGACGATATTTTTCAGACCTTTTGCTGAAGAGTTGGAAGAACTGTAGCTGGATATAATGGCCTTCAAAATTGATTTGAAGGCCATTTTTGACTCAAAAAAAAGACATCTCATATGAGATGTCTTTGAAGGTTAAATTATAATTTAACGATGTTAGCTGCTTGAGGACCACGTTGGCCTTCTTCGATGTTGAATTCAACAGCTTGTCCTTCTTCTAATGTTTTGTAGCCGTCGCCTTCGATAGCGCTGAAGTGAGCGAATACGTCGTCTCCGCCTTCAACTGAAATGAAACCGAAACCTTTTTCTGCGTTAAACCATTT
>CAACWY010000017.1_pt1 | contig 25225 bp, 30 predicted proteins | sample 2275801 | NCBI WGS metagenome assembly CAACWY01 (sample SAMEA5312475, study PRJEB27640) | indoor metagenome | biome: indoor environment; feature: uncontrolled; material: tiles wood | place: Germany | collected 2014-07-07 | reverse complement strand
CGCCCTTTCACGGCGGTAACACGGGTTCGAATCCCGTAGGGGTCATATAATCAGAGGTGAAATATCGCTTCTGATTTTTTAATTATGGAGGGTTGTCCGAGCTGGCCGAAGGAGCACGCCTGGAAAGTGTGTAAACGTCACAAGCGTTTCGAGGGTTCGAATCCCTTGCCCTCCGTTATGAATCATACTGATAACAGTGAGCTGTAATACTGTTGTCAGTATTTTTTTGTTATAAAAAAGTAACAGTATGGTTATATTAGTTTTAGTCAAAAATGGTATGATAAATCTATCAAATGTGTAAAAGAGGTCACTATGGCAAAGAAAAAACATTCTAGTCGTGTAGTATTGGAAAATATAGAATACCCTGTTAAATATAAAAAATTTTCTAAAGCGTTTAAAAAAGTGAAGAAGTCAGAACGTCGATTTTTCATCAAATTACTGAAAGTATATTGTCAGGAAATCGGTAATCAGGAGATGATTCATTTTGCTTCATACAGTGAGCTGAATCTGAACCAAAAAGGCTTGATAATCATGCTTGAAGACCGCATGATGCTGATTCATGGCAAAGACCACACTCAATTAGTTCACTTCAATCAAATAAAATACAATAAGATTGATACGATAGACTTTGATAGAAAAGATGATCATAATAAAAACGATGTGTACGGTTCATTATTTCTGACGGTCAAACGTAAAAATTTAGGGACGAAAAATTTTACGATCAGAAGTTTAAAGCGTGAAGACTTGCCTGAAATTACAGAGTTTATTAGAATGAAAATGCCGTTCAATAAAATGTAAAGGGGTATGATCATGGCAAATATCGATAAACTTGTACAATATGCTGAACTCAAAGTAGGACAATTTGGTGCTGACTATCGTGAGAACTATGAAGATGACGATGTCGCACAGATTCAACCGAATGCAGTCCGTGCAGAAGGGTCTGAAATCATCGTGTCATATGATGAACAGACTTATACGATTGAACTGAACCGCTCTGGTGTGTCAGATGACGTGACACCGGAAGAGGCACAGGAAGTCGCTGCCCGCATTGAAGAATATTTCAAATATGCTCAATAACATGAATTCACAAACAAACCAGCTCGGAAGTTCCGAGCTGGTTTTATGTTGTGGTTATTTTAGATTGCGAATACTGCTGTTAAATATAAGGCAATGGCCAATAAGAATCCGAACAGCGTATTAAACTGACCGGTCACTTTCATCGCAGGCATCAGTTCAAGTGGCTGGTCACCTTTGAAGAAGCGGTTCACCGCTTTGATCGGTAAGTTGGCACTTAACAGGACCAGTAACAGGAACAATGAGCCATATGATTTTATGAAGGCAATATAGAGAATGACCACAAAACTGATAAAATACAAGACAGCCATCGTGATAATTGCTATTCTTTTGCCGACAAGGATGACATATGTCTTGCGGCCGCTCGCTTTGTCTTTGACACGGTCGCGGATATTGTTCGCCATGTTGATCATGCCGATATTGATCGATACAGGAATACTCATGAGTGCTGGATACCAGTGAAGATGCCCTGTATGAATATAGAACGTAATCATAATGATGACAAATCCCATGAAGAACCCTGCAAACACTTCGCCGAACGGAGTCCAGGAAATCGGGAAGGGCCCGCCGGTATACAGATAACCGACCGCCATACAGATGATGCCGACCAGCAGAATCCACCATGAAGACTGGGCGCATATATAAAGGCCGAGTATCGCTGCAATGATATAGAACGCGACGGCAAGATTGAAGACTGACTGCGGTGACATACCGTTACGTACAATGGCTCCACCGATGCCGACTGATGTATGGTCATCGAGGCCGCGCTTGTAATCAAAATATTCATTGAACATATTCGTTGCGGCCTGAATCAATAGACAGGCAATCAGCATGACAATCAGCAGATCGATGCGGATCGGTCCGAAGTAGCGGGCTGCTGCTGTACCGACGAGCACGGGTACAAACGAGGCAGTGAGTGTATGCGGACGCATAAGTTGGTAGTATTTTTTAAAGCCTTGCTGCGTTGCTAAATGTTCTGACATGTATAATCTCCTATTCGTTCATTTACAGATTGTATTTTATTCCTATTTGAAATAGTAGTCAATGAACGATGCCCATGATATCCATATGGACTGAAAAAGTGGTAAACTATATAAGACTATAAAAGTGAACTGAAAGAAGCTGAATGTGGAATGATGGAGGAATATAAATCCATAACAATACATCAAATACAGTGGTATGAAGAAATTCTGCCGTATCAATTATTTAATATATTTGACGACTATAACGACCGTTATTTCTTCATGACAAAGGAGAAGGATGAATGGCTGCTCGGTCTCGGCGCGGAACGGCTGATTAATGTCAATCACCGTTCACCGAGCTATGTCAACCAAGTGTTCAGCAAAATGCTCAGCACATGCACGGTTATTGGTGAACTGCCGAATATGATCAGATTGTTCGGAGGTTTCCAGTTTGACGAAGGCTGCAATGCAGACTTTGCAGGTTTCGGTCACAGTCATTTCATCTGGCCGAAGATTCAAGTGCTGTTCAAAGATGGGACGTATTATTTATCGTTCACCAATATGACGGCACCGGAAATCGATGAATTTGTTGCGCAGCTTGACCGTCAATATGAGACTAAGCAGCTGCCAGCAGTGATCAGCCAGCATGATATAGATGCAGATAGATTTCTGAACAGTGTCAGTCTCGCTGTGGAAGAGATGAAAACCGGGCCGTTGACTAAAGTAGTGCTGTCCCGGCGCAAGAAAGTGCAGCTTGCTGACAAAATCGACAATGCAACGTTGATCAGACGCGGATTTCATGACCATGAGCACAGTTATTTCGTGCTGCTCGAGCACCAAGACCGCACCTATGTGTCAAGAACGCCTGAGCAGCTTGTCAAAGTGACAGCGCATCAACTCAGCACTAATGCCATCGCCGGTACAATGAGCAATCAGCTGCCGGATGCAAGAGAGCGGCTGCTCACTGACGAGAAGAATCTGCAGGAACATCAGATTGTTGTGGCAAGCATTACAGATGATCTGACACCGTATTCATCAGAACTGTCTATACCGGAAGCTCCTGGCATTATGGCGAACCGCTATTTCTATCATCTCTATACGCCGATTACCGGAAAAATCGGCGATAATGATGTGCTGACATTGATACAGGCGATGCATCCGACGCCTGCTCTCGGCGGCTTCCCAAAAGGAGAAGCAGCTGCATTTATTCAAGAAGTGGAAGGGAACCGCGGCTTTTATGGTGCGCCGATCGGATATATCGATGCGGGTATGGACGGCGAATTCATCGTCGCCATCCGGTCGATGGTACTGCATGACAAAGAAGTGATATTATTCGCCGGATGCGGAATTGTCGCTGACAGTCGCCCGGAAGACGAGCTCTATGAAACAGAAATTAAATTTAAACCTATGCTTCAACTGTTAGGGGTGTCTCAGTGAAAAACGAACAATTGACGAAACAAGTGTTTCAAACAATCAAAGGATTATATGATTACGGTGTGCATGAAGTGGTCATTTCACCAGGTTCACGGTCAACGCCGCTTGCGATGGCCTGTGAAGTTCATCCGCAGATGACGACATATATTCATCCGGATGAGCGGAGTGCGGCATTCTTTGCGCTCGGACTCATAAAAGCAACTAAAAAACCGGTTGCCATCATCTGTACGTCAGGTACGGCTGCAAGCAATTATATGCCGGCAGTATCTGAAGCCTGTATCAGTCGTCTGCCGCTAGTCGTCATTACAAGTGACAGACCACACGAGCTGCGTAATGTCGGTGCGCCACAAGCAATCAATCAAGTGCGGATGTTCTCGAACATGGTGAACTATGAAGTGGATTTCCCGCTTGCGGATGATTTTCAGTCATCACATAACTTCATCGATGCTGTCATGATGCAGTCATCGCGCTATTTCTCCGGTCCGGAATGTGGACCAGTGCATTTCAATATGCCGTTTCGTGAGCCGCTTGTTCCTGATTTGACGGCGACAGAACTGCTGACAGTAGAGGATAAGAGTCAAGTGACCTACCAGAAGACGGTCAATATCGAGCCGCTCCGGAAGATCATGCACCGCAGCCGCGGGATGATTATCGTCGGTGACTGCCAGAATGAAGATTTGTCGCAGTTATTGTTATTTGCGGCTATTCATCAGCTGCCGGTCTTTGCCGATCCGTTAAGTCATCTCCGCCATCAGGATTCACCTTATATTCTGTCGACAGGTGATACATTGTTCAAAGTCTATCAATCCTTTAATCCCGGCTATATTATTAGAGTCGGTAAGCCGGTTGTATCCAAAGCCATCAATCGCTGGCTCAGCACTGTGGAAGCTCCGCAAATACTCGTGCAGAACGCATTGAAACCCGATACGTATCCTGTCGTACCGGATGTTCATCTGGAAATGACAGCGAATGATTGTTTCAGACAGCTCGCAGAAGAAAGTCCGGTCATCAGTCACGGCTGGTTTGAATTGTTCTCACACTTGAATGCAGTAGTTACGAATGTCATTCAACAGCACATTCATGCAGTGAACGATGAAGGCACGATCTTCGCCCGGCTGGCAAGACAGCTGGACAGCGATGAAGTATTGTTTCTCGGCAACAGTATGCCGATCCGCGACTGCGATACGTTCTTCATTGACGGACTGGCGAAACCTTATGGCAATCGCGGTGCTAATGGCATTGACGGCGTTGTCTCGACCGCGATGGGAATGGCTGTCCATAAGAAAGTAACGCTTGTGATCGGTGATATTTCGTTCTTTCATGATATGAATGGATTGGTTATGAAGAAGCTGGAAGGTCTTGATATCCGCATTGTCGTCATGAACAATAATGGCGGTGGGATATTCAGTTACTTACCGCAGAAAGAAGAAGAACTGCTGTTTGAACGGTTGTACGGGACGCCGCTTGACCTGGATTTTGAACATACGGCGAAACTCTATGATTTCAACTATCAGCGCTATGAGACGTATGACCATATTCAGCTGCCGAAATACGGGGCACATATTATCGAAGTGATGACCAGCCGCGAAGACAATGTGACGGCCCATCAGGCGCTCACAGAGAAAGTAAGGGAAGCAGTCTATGCTGAACTATCACTTAACAACGCATCACAATAACACGCTGCTGGTCATGCTGCACGGCTTTATGGGAGACCATCATGCCTTTGATCATGCTGTCAGCAGACTGCAGCAGAACATAGATATTGTCACAGTCGATCTGCCGGGTCACGGCGAAAGTATGCCGGTGCATGAGCAGTGGACATTTGACTGGATAGCACAGCAGCTTAATCGACTCATTCAGTCATTTTCGTATGACCATATCTATATATACGGCTACTCGATGGGCGGCAGGATTGCTCTGTATTACGGGTTGAACTATCACGTGGATGGACTCATTCTGGAAAGTACGTCTGCAGGGCTGGAACATAGGAATGAACGAACAGAGCGTCTTGCTGTCGACCGTGACAGAGGTGCGGCCATCGTCAATGACTTCGAACAGTTCGTGACACATTGGGCAGGGCTGCCGTTATTTCACACCCATCAACCATTGTCCGACCATCAGGCAGCACAGCTTGACGCGATGAGAAGGCGGCAGCAGCCGGCAGCCTTAAAAAAAGCGCTGGGGGATTACGGCACAGGATCACAGCCGTCGCTCTGGCACCTGCTAGGGGATTATCATCAGCCGGTGCTGCTGTTGACAGGGACGCTGGACGCGAAATTTGAGCAGCTGAATGCCCGCATGCATGAGCTGCTGCCGAACAGCCGACATATTAAATTGCCGGCAGGACATACAATTCATGTGGAACATCCCGAAATTTTTGATACAATAGTAATAGAATTCATTAAGGAGGCTAACCATGTCTAGAGTATGGGAAACAGTCAAAGAATACAAAGAAATCAAATATGAATATTTTGAAGGAATCGGTAAGATTACGATCAACCGTCCGGAAGTTCGTAACGCATTCACACCGAACACGGTCATGGAAATGATTGATGCCTTCTCACGTGCCCGTGATGATCAGCGTATCGGTGCTATCATCTTAACAGGTGAAGGCGATCTTGCGTTCTGTTCAGGTGGAGACCAGTCAGTACGTGGACACGGTGGTTATGTAGGCGATGACAACATTCCTCGTCTGAATGTCTTGGACTTACAGCGTTTAATTCGTGTCATCCCGAAACCAGTCATCGCGATGGTTCGCGGTTACGCAATCGGCGGTGGTCATGTGCTGCACGTCGTCTGTGACTTGACGATTGCTGCAGATAATGCACGTTTCGGTCAAACTGGCCCTAAAGTCGGTTCATTTGATGCCGGTTATGGTTCTGGTTACCTGGCACGCATTGTCGGCCACAAAAAAGCGCGTGAAATCTGGTACTTATGCCGTCAATATAACGCACAGGAAGCTCTTGACATGGGCTTGGTCAACACAGTAGTACCACTTGCTGATATCGAAGACGAAACAGTGAAATGGTGTAAGGAGATTTTACAGCATTCACCGACAGCACTGCGCTTCCTGAAAGCTGCTATGAATGCAGATACAGATGGTTTAGCAGGACTTCAGCAGTTTGCAGGAGATGCGACATTACTGTACTACACTTCAGACGAAGCAAAAGAAGGCCGCGACGCATTCAAAGAAAAACGTCAGCCGGACTTCGATCAGTTCCCTAAATTCCCATAAACTTTAACAAGTTAACATGATACGCGCGCTTTCAACATGAAAGTCAGCGCGTATTTTAATTAAAGGAGTAGCAATCATGAATCACTGGTTATATACACAAGCACAGAATCGCCCGCATCATATTGCTTTGAAGTCAGGTGAAACAGAGCTGACATTTCAGCAGCTCTATCGTCATGCGTCAATGGTCAGCCATCAGCTGTCGGCGCTTGAACTGCCGAAACGCATTGCTATTCAGCCGACCAACCAGTTATCAACGGTCATCATTATTCATGGTATTATACTGTCGGGTCGCGAAATGGCGAGCATCAACACGCATCTGACTGAACACGAAGTCAGCCGTCAGCTGTCTTCCATAGGAGTGGATGTGTTGATCACTGACAGCGATTATTCGACGATTCAGATCATCTCACCGGAATCACTGCTGCTAGATTCAGATGAAGCTGGAACTGACCGTCCTTTTGAACCGGATGACATCTTATCCATTATGTTCACGTCAGGAACGACGGGTGTACAAAAGGCAGTGCCTCAAACATTCAATAACCATTATGCCAGTGCTGAACGCTGCAAATGGTCGTTTCCCTACGAGGCGGCGTCCAGATGGCTCGTCTGTCTGCCGCTCTATCATGTTTCGGGACTGAGTATTATGCTGAGAAGTGTCATTGAAGGGTTTACAGTCATCTTGTTTGAGAAATTTGAAGCAGCAGCGGTATTAAAGAGTATTGAAGAAGAAGGCGTCACGCATATCTCGCTCGTACCACAGACACTCGACTGGCTGCTTGACGCAGGGCTTAAGCGCCATCAGCTGGAAGGACTGTTAATCGGCGGAGCGAAGATGGATGAACGGACACTTGATAAGAGCCTTGCGCTCAATCTTCCGGTCTATACATCATTCGGCATGACTGAAACATGTTCACAGTTCATTACAGCAACACCTGAAGATATGAAGCAGTATCCTAATAGTGTCGGCAGAGTGACAGGTGACATCAAAGTTGCAGCCCCGTTGAACGGAGCAGGGGAAATTCTGGTCAAAGGTGATAATGTCATGAATGGCTATTTGTATCCTGAGGAAGCTAACCAATCATCCTTTACAGATGGATTCTTTATGACAGGTGACATCGGACGGATTACAAATGGTTATTTGTATGTGCTGGACCGTAGACGCGACTTGATTATTTCAGGTGGTGAAAATATTTATCCGAGTGAGATTGAACAAGTCGTGCTGACAATCCCTGCTATCAGTGCGTGTGCGGTTGTAGCACTTGATGACGACAAATGGGGACAGCGGCCTGCACTTGTCTATGAAGCGGCAGAAGATATGGATGACGAACTCGCAGTGCTGCTGGAAGCAAACATTGCGAAGTACAAGCGTCCGGTTCTTCTAAAGCGGACGGACCATATCGAACGGACCAGCAACGGCAAAATATCTAGACATCGTGTGAAGGAATGGCTGTTGAATGAGATTCAGTAATCTGAAGTTATATCGTTACAAAGCGCCTTTTCGTCAGCCGATTGAGACAGTGAAAATACAGATGAGTGAGCGGCACGTCTTAGTGATCTCACTTGAGATTGACGGTAAGACCTATTATGCGGAGAGCAACGCATTTTTGACGCCATGGTATCATACTGAAACTATTGGCACAGTAGCAGCAGCTGTCCAGACGATATTCAATGCTATAAAAGAAACGTCATTTGAAAGTTTTGAAGCACTTGGAAACGCATTGTATCAGTTTAAAGAAACGCCTCATGCGATAGCACTGTTTGATTATATCGGCTGGCAGTACTTCCACGACCGCCATCCGGTCACAGTGCCGTTAGGGTATACGATCCATCGAGATATTCCAGAGCACTTGACGAACCGGGTCAAAGTTAAATGGACCGATGATATCGTCACGACAGTGAGACAGCTCCGCATGCGCTATCCAGACATTGCTATCTGTATCGATGCAAACGGCAGTCTGACTGAAAGAGACATCCCTGTACTAGAAGCATGTCTCACATACCATATTGACTACATCGAAGAACCATTCAGTGATATTGCGCTCTATCACCGATACAGACAGCTGCCGCTTGCCATCGATGAATCTGCTGACAGTATAGAGAACATACTGAAATATACTGCAGCAGGCGTTGAGATCATCATCGCGAAATATTCAAGGCTTGGCGGTGCATATCCTGTATTGATGTTGAAAGAAGCAATGCCTGATAAGAGAATCATTATCGGCGGTATGTATGAATTCGGATTAAGTAAATATTTCACAGCAGCACTTGCTGAGGAGATGGGGACAATCCCTGACATCACACCGAAAGGCACTTATTTTATACAAGATTATGCAGACTGGGAGGAAACCATTTCAGCAGGTATGATGACGATGAGTTTTCCGCAAGTAGATGTGCAGCGGCTGGAACCGTATTGAAAGAAGATGGATTGCATATATAAAAAAAGGGAACTCGTCACCGAGTTCCCTTTGTGCTAGCTTTCTTTTTCGGTGGCACCGGGTCGAAGCCGCCTTCATGGAAGGGGTGGCATTTACTGATGCGCGCTGCTGTCAGCATGCTTCCTTTCAGTGCCCCATGCGTTTCAATCGCTTCTATACCGTACTGTGAACATGTCGGATAGAAGCGGCATGTCGGTGGTGTCATAGGTGAAATATATCGGCGGTAAAACTGAATACATGAAATTAATAGCTGTTTCATTTCATTCCTCTATTCTGTCAGGTCAGTGACCTTTGTTTTGTTGAAATCGTAGTAATCTGTCGTCTGTTCCATCTTAATCATCACTGGGTCTTCGTCAATGGTCGCTGTGACCTCTACTTGGAAGGTCAATGTTTTCGGATATACTTTGACAGGAGAGTACTGGATGCTGTAACTGCCGGATGTAACAGTTAAGTCTTTCAAGTCAGAGAGAGGTTCTATCTGGTTCATGCTTGATGATACAAGCCCGTATTCAAACAGCTCTTTCATGACTGCCCCAGTGCCTTTGTAATGAATGGCTTGTTCATCGATCGACACGTCGTCAGCTGATGGTTTAATGACGCCCTGGACGATGTGTTTCAAATTGAAAATATCGGCGATAGCCGCTTCGATGTACTTCGTATCCGCACGTCTTGCCTGATAAGTGAGGTATGATGGATCCGGATCGGCTCTTAGTACACCACCCTTAATATAAACACGGTAGCTGTGGACCGGATAGCGTGAATGGTTGCTATCCGCTTCCACTGCTGAATTGAATTCATCCAATGTATTCGTCTGACTTGTTGTTTTTTGAGTAAACTGTGTTGTGAACTTATTATATATAACCGTCGTTTTATTTTCACTTTCACTGCTCAGACTATCGATGGCTTTGATGGACTGCTGTAGTTGTTTCAGTGTTTCGTCCTTCGTCCTAGGGGCAGGTGTTTCTTTGCTACAACCGACTGTCATTAATGTTAGAATAATGATAATATAAATGATTTTCTTCATAATAACCTCATACGTTTTGATAGTATCATTTTATCATAGAGGGGTGAACGGGGATAGACTATGGAATTTATCGATGAACTAGGATATAGAGTGGTACTTAAGCAGGACAGACCGGTTCATGACCATGTGCTGATTATTGCGACATATGAAGGACAGCTTGTACTCACACATCACAAAGAGCGCGGTATCGAATTTCCGGGCGGCAAGCGGGAGGCTGATGAATCAACAGTGAACGCTGCCAGACGCGAATTATTTGAGGAGACAGGCGGCCGTACCGAGTCGCTCCGGTACATGACGACTTATACTGTCTATACTGATCCACCATTTTCAAAAGATGTTTTCACAGCAGAACTAAGCCATATGGAGCGACGGGAACATTACTACGAGACGTATGGTCCGGTACTGGTCGATGATATCCGCCGGATAACAGACCATCGCAGCAGACTGCTTGATGATGACTGCATCAATTATATAGTGAGAGAGGTGACGTCATGTGGCTGAAGGCAACACCCATTGCTGCATGGTATGGTGACAGACAACTGAATGAAGTGGATTACTATTCGGATGAATTCGTCGTATCAGCATTGATTCTAGATGCCGCAGAAGTGAAACGCATCGTTATTTATTTAAGAGGGGGTAAAGGAGGTGTCGGACAGGTGAGACCGGTCCGGCTGATGCAGTTTGCAGGACCTCACACACTGGTCGCTGCTCCTTATTACCGAGGCACAAGAAATGATAACGGCAAAGATGAATTTGGCGGGGCAGACTTGGAAGACGTGCGGGCACTCGTGCGTATATTGAAGACCCATTATCCTGATGTACCTGTACATCTCATTGGTTTTTCAAGAGGAGGTATACAAGGGCTGCTGACTTATCAGGAAGTCGGTGCCACTTCTTTTATTTGTCATAGTGGTGTCACTGACATTTATTTAATGTACGAAGAGCGGCAGGATCTGCGCGGCATGATGAAGCGATTGATCGGCAAACCTACTGTGGATAGAGCGGCATACGACAGACGAAACGGCTATCAGCACGTTACTTCGACAAGTCCACCCGTGATGATTATTCATGGCACAGACGATAAGCAGGTAGGACTACAGCATGCGTATACTTTAGCAGACCGGCTGAAACATCTGGGTGTTCCTTATGAGATGCATATCGTCGAAGGAGAGGAACATGTATTTACACCGCCGAATGAACGGAAGACACTTCGTAAAATAATAGAATGGATGACTGCTGTGGAATAATCGTATAGGATCGATCAAAAGGCCCTGATGAGTAGCTCATCAGGGCCTTTTGATCGATACCATATTTACTATTATTCGCCTTTGTAAGTGAATCCGCCTTGCGCTTCAATTTCAGCTGAGCGGTCTCCGAATTTTTTGAAGTTCTCTTTGAACATCACTGCAAGTTCTTTCGCTTTTTCGTCATAAGCTTCGTGAGACACCCATGCATCGCGCGGCATTAAAATATTGCTCGGGACACCTGGGACGTGGGAAGGGATGCTTAATCCAAACACTTCATCTGTCTTATATTCTACTTCTTTCAATGCACCGCTGATGGCACGACGGACCATTGAACGTGTATGGGTCAAGTTCATGCGTGAACCTACGCCGTATTCGCCGCCGGTCCAGCCAGTGTTAACGAGGTAGACATCGACATTATGTTTATCGATCAGTTCACCGAGCTTGTTCGCATAAACGGTCGCATGCATCGGTAGGAACGGTGAGCCGAAACATGTCGAGAATACCGGCTGCGGGCTTGTGACGCCGCGTTCAGTTCCAGCGAGTTTTGATGTAAATCCGCTTAAGAAATGGTACATTGCCTGGTCTTTATTTAATTTAGCGATAGGAGGAAGTACGCCGTATGCGTCTGCTGTCAGGAAGATGATGGTCTTCGCATGCCCTGCAATAGATGGCAGGATGATGTTATCGATATTTTCAATCGGGTAAGCGGCGCGTGTGTTTTCAGTCAATGATTTATCCTCGTAATCAGGGAAACCGGCCTCATCTACTTTGACGTTTTCTAAAATAGCGCCGTAACGGATGGCATCATAGATCTGTGGCTCTTTCTCACGCGTCAGATCGATTGTCTTCGCGTAGCATCCGCCTTCAATATTGAAGACTCCGTTGTCATTCCAGCCGTGTTCATCATCACCGATTAATTTGCGCTGTGGATCTGCTGATAACGTCGTTTTACCAGTACCTGATAGTCCAAAGAACAAGGCGACGTCTTTGTTTTCGCCGACGTTTGCTGAACAGTGCATGCTCATCACGTCATTATCTGGCAGGTAATAGTTCATCACACCGAAGATTCCTTTTTTCATTTCGCCGGCATATTCAGTTCCGCCGATCAATATGACTTTGTGTTTGAAGCTTGTGATGATGAATGTCTCGGATTTCGTTCCATCCACTTCGGGGTCAGCTTTGAAGTGCGGCGCTGAGATGATAGTGAAGTCAGGTGAGATGTTCAATCCTTCTTCAGTCGTTTCGGGACGGATGAACATCGTGCGGGCGAACAAGTTGTGCCATGCCATTTCGTTGATGACAGTCAGTTTCAGCTGAGTCGCAGCGTCGGCGCCGGCATACCCGTTAAAGACATAGACTTTGTCCTTTGTGTTTAAATAAGAAGTCACTTTGTCGAGAAGTTTCAAGAAGACATCCTCTTCGATGGGCTGGTTGATGGCGTTCCAGTCAATTTTATCTTCAGTTTCAGCTTCTCTTACGATAAATTTATCTTTAGGCGAACGACCCGTATATTTTCCTGTTTCTGCTTTTACTGCTCCTGAGTCTGTAAGAACACCTTCACCATTATCCAGTATGTCCTGAATCAGCTGAGTGCGAGACAACTGTTTTTTAGTAGAAGGTTTTGCTAGTAATTGATCCAGATTTTCATTATACGTCGACGTATCGTTCATGTTATAATCCTCCAGTAATAGTTTCTGCAATGTAAGCAGTTTCATCAAATAGTATAACATAACAGACCCAATAGTCTATACTAATCACGGCGGATTCTCAAGCAGTTTTTAAAGACAGAAAATTATGTATTTCTTAAATTTATTGACGTTTAACAAATAGTTTAGTATTATCTTACTTGCGGATTCTCTTATCCAGAGTGGTGGAGGGACATGGACCCTACGAAGCCCAGCAACCTTTTAAGTAAGGTGCCAAACCGTTTGCAGATTTCATCTGAACGATAAGAGTGAATGGACTTGTATTAATCGAGCCTTCTCTCTTAATTGTGGAGAAGGCTTTTCTTATGGATAAACCGTATAACTTTCATAGAAAAAGGAGATATTAAATTGGCAGATCGTAAACTATTTACTTCTGAATCAGTGACAGAAGGACATCCGGATAAAATTGCTGACCAGATTTCAGATGCGATTCTTGATGAAATCTTAAAAGGGGACCCTAAAGCACGTGTTGCATGCGAAACATCAGTGACCACTGGGATGGCACTCATTGCCGGCGAAATCACAACAACGACCTATGTCGATATTCCAAAAGTCGTGCGTGAAACAGTGAAAGAAATCGGTTATACGCGCGCTAAATATGGTTATGACTTCCAGACGATGGCTGTTCTGACTGCGATTGATGAGCAGTCTCCAGACATCGCACAAGGTGTTGACCGTGCGCTTGAAGACCGCGAAGAGCTGTCTGATTCTGACATTGAATCTATCGGTGCAGGTGACCAAGGGCTGATGTTCGGCTATGCATGTAATGAAACAGAGAGCTTAATGCCGCTGCCGATTTCATTGGCACACGAACTGGCACGTCGCTTAACAGAAGTGCGTAAGAACGGTACGCTTGACTACTTACGTCCGGACGGTAAGACACAAGTCACTGTTGAATATGATGAGAATAACGAGCCGAAACGTATCGATACAATCGTTATTTCTTCTCAGCACCATGAGAAAATTGAGCTGGAGCAGATTCAGGCGGACATTAAAGAGCACGTCATTAAATCTGTTGTTCCCGCAGAACTGATCGATGACGAAACGAAATACTTCATCAACCCGACTGGACGTTTTGTTATCGGTGGACCTCAAGGGGATGCAGGCTTGACAGGGCGTAAAATCATCGTTGATACTTACGGCGGCTATGCCCGTCACGGCGGCGGTGCCTTCTCTGGTAAAGATGCAACGAAAGTAGACCGTTCAGGCGCCTATGCAGCACGTTATGTCGCGAAGAACATCGTAGCGGCAGGGCTTGCTGACAAAGCAGAAGTACAGCTAGCCTACGCGATCGGTGTGGCTCATCCTGTATCGATTTCTGTCGATACGTTCGGTACAAGCGACTACTCAGAATCAGCACTTGTAGAAGCCGTACGCAGCACATTCGACTTACGTCCGGCAGGTATCATCAAGATGCTTGATCTGCGCCGTCCGATCTACAAGCAGACAGCTGCTTACGGACATTTCGGCCGTACAGATGTCGAGCTGCCATGGGAACAGACAGACAAAGTCGACAGCTTGAAAGCAGCGATTCAATAACATCTTAGACAGCGGAAACCTTGAACGGGTTTCCGTTTTTTTGTGAGTTCGGCTGAAAAAAGAGTAATATTCTCAAAATTGATCAGATGAAATTTTATGAATAATACTGAAGAAAACGTAAATTTTGATTATAATATGAATAAACCTATATATACAAAGGAGAATTTCATGACTGAACTTACACCGCTTCATTACATTATTATTGCGCTCGGTGTTCTGGCGCTGCTGTTCTTAGTGCTCTGGATCGTTACTAACAGCAAAGCAAAACGTGAACGACTGAGACTGGCCGATCAGCATGCAGATGACAAACAGAAATTGTCAGCAGAACTGCAGGACAAAGCTGAGAAAGAACGGCTTGAACAGAAAAAAGCGTTCGCCCAGCAGAAAGAGATCTATGATGAACAAGTATCTAAACAAGCCATTCAAATCGACAGCTTGAAACATCTGTCCAAAAACGGTGGCGAGTATTTGACGGATCTGACATTGATTCAGCTCAAAGAACGTCTTGTCCGAAACGAACGAATCAGACCTGAAGATATGCATGTCCTTGCCAATGTCTTTATTCCTGGACGTGATCTGAAGCGGACAGAGAAAATTGCCCACATCGTATTGACACGAACAGGTGTATACATCATTGATTCGCATTACTGGAAAGGGCATATCTATCACGGCGTAGATCAGACACAGTTCTCACAGGAACCGATGTTTGAACATATATTCAGTCTGCTGGATATCGACCCTTACATCGAACAGACACTTGCGATGGAACGAGATGAGGAGAAAGGCGCTGTCTATTTCCGCTCATTACGAGATAACATTGAAGACTTGAAACGCCGGGCAGAACTCGTTGAAGAAACATTCAAACTGAAATATCCTGTCACATCCATTGCCTACTTCAACAGAGAAGGTCATGATTCCGGGACGATGAACAATTACTCAAGAGATAAGAACGTCAAAGTGGTCGTCGGTGAAGACGAGCTTGAACTGTTCTTTGAGAAATATGTCTTCCACGGAAGGTTTCAATATTCAGTGGATGAACTAGAATTGATACGCGATGATATTGAACATTTGAATCCGTAGTAGCAACCGGCCGTAATCGGTCGGTTTTTTTTAGTAGTATCAGGGTATATGATAAGAACTAAAAAAAGGGGTGTTCAAATGGAATCAGCAGTTACATTTCATAATGGCAATGTCATGCCAAAAGTAGGACTCGGTGTCTTTAGAGTAGAAGAAGGTCAGCAGGCTGTCGATGCAGTAAGACATGCGATTGTTTCAGGTTACCGCAGCATCGATACAGCGATGATCTATCAGAATGAACAATCAGTCGGCGAAGGAATTCGTCTAGGACTAGAAGAAGCGGGGATTGACCGCAGCGACTTATTTGTCACATCTAAAGTGTGGCTGAGTGATTATGGATTCGACACAACGATTGCTGCCTATAACGCATCACTCGAACGGCTCGGACTGGATTATCTGGATCTCTACTTAATTCATTGGCCGGGGCAGGATAATCAAGCATTCATCGATACATGGAAAGCAATGGAACAGTTATATAACGACGGTAAAGTAAGAAATATCGGTGTCAGCAACTTTAACATTGAGCATCTGGAGGCTTTATTGAAACAGGCTTCAGTGAAACCAGTCATCAATCAGGTGGAGTTTCATCCGTACTTGAACCAGAAAGAGCTGCGACACTATTTAGCAGACAAACAAATCGTCGCAGAATCATGGTCACCTTTATTGAACGGTGAGATATTGACGAATGAAGTCATCCATAATATCGCTGACAAGCACGGCAAAACACCGGCACAAGTCGTGATTCGCTGGAACATTGAGAATGATGTCGTCGTCATTCCGAAATCAGTAACACCAGAACGGATAGCAGAAAACTTAAATATCTTTGATTTTGAATTAACACAGGAAGATCATTACGAAATCGATCAGTTGAACGAAGACCGCAGAATCGGACCGGATCCTGCTGAATTTACAGGAGCATAATCATAAAGGCCTTCTAATCTTGTTAGAAGGCCTTTATGATGTATTAATCGATCAGCTGGAGTCCTGCCGTGAAACAAGTCAGCGGCAGAATAATGGATAGAGCGATGTAGGTCATACCAGACTTGCGGTCAGATGCCACAAGTGTCACAGCTTCCACTGAAAATGTTGAAAATGTAGTTAAGCCGCCCATGATTCCGGTCCCGAAAAACAACCAGCCACTCATATGTGTCAGCATACCGAGCAGCAGTGACCCGGCACTATTGATGATGAGAGTCATCCATGGGAAACGGCCATTATACTGACTTAAAAATACCCGGATACAGGCACCGATCATAGAGCCGATTCCGACTTCAATCATTGGACAGCCCCCCATTTCATCCCGAGATAAGCGAATGTCATGCCGAGCAGCACTGTCGCAGCTATATAGCCTGTACCGTACAAGACATTAACTTGAATAAGCGCCGCACTTTCCAGACTGAATGTGGAAAAGGTCGTGAAGCTGCCGACCAGTCCAGCAGTGATACCGGTTTTCAGGGCGGTATGTTTCATCGCCATCAGCTTGACAGACAGCCATCCAAGGACAAACGCCCCGACCATATTGACGACAAACGTCCCTGCAGGATCAAACAGCAGGCTCAGTTCATAACGTAATGCTCCGCCGATAAAGGCGAAGATACAGACGTATACATATTTCATCATATGCCTCCATTAAAAGAAACTGCATGAGAAGCACCATTTCTACAAAATGCCGAACAACAATAATCCTGAAAATAAATGATAGAGAATCACTATCAGGATAATCCAAGGCCAGACTTTGACCCATTTCCTTAAGCCATCAGACGTTTGTTTCGGACGTTTAATAGCTATATCAACGAGTAAGATGCTGATAATCAGTAGAATAGCATTCACTAGACCGGTGAACAGGATAATCGCATTGATAGAACCGAACAACCCTTTGATGATAGGATTATGAACGCTTAGAAACACACTAAGAATGACAAAGGTAACGGATAGATAGAAGAATTTGTGTGCTTTATGCATGAATAGCCTCCAAAACTTAGTATGAAACTATTTTAGCATGAAGAGAGGAATTTACCACCACTAGTTTTGCCGCTCTTTCATTTGTAATTATCATTATATAGCGTTATAGTGAAATTGAATAACACTTCAATTACAGGAGGAATAGTAATGGAAAACTTGAAAGTACAAGTATTTGCAGATGGCGCTGATATCGAGCAGATGAAATCAGCTTACAATAATAAAGAAGTAGATGGATTCACAACGAACCCGTCATTGATGGCAAAAGCAGGTGTAACTGACTACAAAGAGTTTGCAGAAAATGCAGTTAAAGCGATTCCTGATGCATCTATTTCATTTGAAGTATTCGCAGATGACATGGAGACGATGCGTAAAGAAGCTGAAATCCTGATGGGCTACGGCGATAATGTCTTCGTTAAAATACCAGTCGTCAATACAAAAGGCGAATCCATGATTCCACTGATTAAAGAATTGTCTGAGAAAGATGTTCAATTGAATGTCACTGCGGTCTATACGATTGAACAAGTGAAAGAAATCACGGATGCCGTCAAAGCAGGCGTGCCGACATACGTCTCTGTATTTGCAGGAAGAATTGCGGATACAGGTGTTGATCCCCTGCCGTTGATGAAAGAAGCAGAAAAAGTATGTCACTCAAAAGAAGGCGTCATGCTGTTATGGGCAAGCTGCCGTGAACTATACAATGTCATCCAGGCAGACGAAATCGGCTGTGATATCATTACATGTCCTGGCGATGTCGTGAAGAAAATTCCGAATATCGGTCGTGACGTGAATGAATTATCGGTTGATACAGTGAAAGGCTTCGCAAAAGATATCGAAAAAAGCGGCCTTAAAATTTTATAAACAGATGTCGATGAATGACAGGTACAATGACCATTAACAGACTGGAGCAGATGCGCTCCAGTCTTTTTCAATTGATTAAAAAAATCTATTACCTTCTTTAAAAAAAAAATAAATAAATATTTCAAATGCAATATTGCATAAAGAGTATAATTAAGGTATATTATTTATAGTTGATTGTCAGAATATTATTACAACGAAAGGAGTGATGGTGTGCCGATAAGCATTGGGGACAAAGTCATTAAGAGAAGAAAAGAAGTGAAAATGACACAGTCCGAGCTGGCAAAAGATATTTGTACGCAAAGTCAGGTGAGTCGAATTGAAAAAAATGAAATCATGCCGAGTTCTGAAACGTTGTTTCTGATTGCGAATAAGCTGAATGTCAGCATGGATTATTTTTTTGGAGTCGAAAAAGTCAACAACGTGATTCGTGGGAAAAAGATATGTCAGGATTATTTAGAAATCAATGATTTTGAAACATTGGAAGTATTTATAGATGCTCAACTTCAGACTGTTTTGACTGAATACGAACACCAATATTTCTCTTGGATCAAAGCAGTATGTATTGGACAAAATCGGGACAAATTACATGAGAGCATTGCTAGGCTGGAATCACTAAGTAATACTACTATTAATGTTCATGATCCTGAGCTTGAAGCAAGTATTTATAACTCTTTATCAATTTTTTACCGAAAAGTAGATAACATTAAAGAATCAGACAGAGCTATTAATAAAGCTAAAAGCATTATTAAGAAAAATATGATTTATAATGAAACTGCAGTAAAAGTATACTATCAATACGCTAATCTACTTATGATTGAAGAGAAATACAGTGAAAGTTTAGAATCTGCTCAACAAGGATTAGAAATATGTCTTGAGAATAACTTATTATATTTAATGGATAATTTAATTTACTTTATTTGTGGAGCTAAGCAAGATCTAGGAATTATTACTGATAAAGATAGAGAACTCTATGATATCGGTTATGGTATAGCAAAACTAAAAAATAATGTAAATTTGATTGATTTGTATGAACAAGAACTTGTAGAATATAATCATTTAAAAACAGTATAGGAGAGATTACCGATGAAAAAACTATCTAAAGGTCTTACAGTATTTACTTTATTAGCAGTATTATTTGGATTTCATAATGTAGATTTCAAAAATACATCTGAACCTAACCATGTGAAAGTTACGGATTTGGAGTATCACTAAAAATCGAAATCAATCCTCTACGGTACTGAACCCGTAATTGGGACAGAAAAAACATTTAATCAGACGGCCTGTTTCCGATATTGAATCGGAGACAGGCCGTCTGATTTTTGAATTCTAATTTCAATTTGTTTTACAATAGAGCTAGGTCTGTTGATCTGTCCAATATTATTTTGAAAGATTGCACCAGCGGCTCAGTTTTTATTTGTCGGGGTGAGGATGTCTTTATTTTCAGCCCGGGCTTTGCTAAAGTAAGTAGAAAAGCACCCGCAGTAAGGGCGCTGCGGGTGTATAGATAGAAAATGAAGGGGGGTATAAGTTACAAATTACCCTTTTTATACGAAGGTAAACATGGAGGTTCACTTTGGCACAGAAGCGGTTAACAAAGCGTCAGCTTGAAATAAGAAACAAATGGATTCTGTCCGGTATTCTTGTCTTCATAGGATTCGGTATCTATCTGCTGATTCGAATGTCAATCGCGGCATACGAAGAACGGATGGAAGATAAGCGGGTGACAGTGAAATGGACGTATCAACAGGCAAAGGCACGTCAGTTGAAGGCGTCTCCTGCTATTTCTAACGGTGTAGTATGGTCAAAAGCAGATGGTGATGATATCGACCGTTATATGAAGCCGGATAGATTCTACCATCATAGTGAACAGCGCTATCAATTTCTAAATTTGAAGCTGTCGCAGAAGATTGATGCGGATACGTTGAATGAACTGCTGGAAGACCGGGGGATTCTAGAGGGTCTCGGCAAAGCTTTTGCACGTGCGTCCAAAAAAGAAGATGTCAATGAGATCTATCTGATCAGTCATGCGATGCTTGAGACCGGTAAAGGAACCAGTGAACTGGCTCAAGGGGTGACGCTGAACAAAGAAGGGCAGCGCGATAAGAAGGGCAGACGCTACTACAACTTCTTCGGTATCGGGGCCTATGATCAAAATCCGGTCATGGACGGTGCGCGGTTTGCTCAGAAACAGGGCTGGGATTCTCCTGAGAAAGCAGTCAGAGGAGGCGCTGCGTTCATTCACCGTGAATATTTGTCACGTGACAGCCAGTACACGCTGTATTCCATGCGCTTCAACCCTGCTGATCCAGGACGTCACCAATACGCAACCGATGTGATGTGGGCGACGCATAATGCGCGGCAGATGGCACAGTATTATAAGCAGTTAGGTCTTGAAGGGAAGTTCTTTACCCGTCACTACTATCAAAAATAAGCAGATACCATCTATCAGCTTATTTTTTTTGAGTGATTATTTCTGAATTTTCAAAATATTAGTTGCTTTATGATTTATATTTGATTATGATAATTTTAAGAAAGCATTTTGAATTTTATTAATTTAGTGCATAAATATTACATATCAGGAGGAAAGCTATGAAGAAGATGAATTGGCTTCTCGTACCCGTATTAACAGCTTCAACAGTGTTAGCAGCATGTTCAGGTGGATCAGGAGATGACGGCGGCGCAAAAGGGGGTTCAAAAGCGGAACAAGTACTGAATCTGACATCATCATCAGATATTCCATCAATGAACCCGGCGTTAGCGACAGACTTAGTCAGCTTCCAGGTATATCAAAACGTATTTGAAGGATTATACAAGCTGGATAAAGATTCACAACCGGTCCCAGCACTTGCTGAAGGAGAACCGGAAAAATCAAATGATGACAAAACATGGACCATCAAACTTCGTAAAGACGCGAAATGGTCTAACGGTGATCCTGTTGTGGCAGAAGATTTCGTCTACGCATGGCGTAACGTTGTCGATAAAGACACCGGTTCAGAATATGCGTTCATCATGTATGACATCAAAAATGCTGAAGACATCAATACAGGCAAAAAAGATCCTGAAGCGTTAGGTGTTAAAGCGGTTGATGATCAAACACTCGAAATTGAGCTTGAAAACGTTCAACCGTACTTCGAAAGTTTACTGGCATTCGGAACTTACATGCCGAAAAATCATAAATTCGCAGAAGAAAAAGGCGATAAATATGGTGTCGGTGAAGAAAACGCTGTATACAACGGTCCGTTTGAATTGACTGAATGGAATACAGAAGAAAACTTCAAATTAGAAAAGAACGATGATTACTGGAATAAAGATGAAGTGAAGCTGGAGGAAATCAACTACCGTGTCGTCAAAGACGTACAGACAGGACTGAACTTATACGAAACAGGTAAAGTGGACTCTGTAGGTGTATCTGCAGAAAGCGTCGATAAATACAAAGAAAATGATGACTTCCATACAGAATTGACATCAGCGATTCAGTTCATCAGAATCCAGCACAAAGGCAAAAAAGAATTACAGAATGAAGATCTTCGTTTAGCACTTGCTAAATCGATTGACAAAGAATCATACGTGAAAAACAATGTCAATAACGGTGCGGTAGCAACGAATCAATTGACTCCAAAAGATGTATACAAAGGGCCGGATGGTTCTGACTTCTCTGAAATTGCAGGCGGCGACGAACTGAACTATGACGTTGATGCAGCGAAAGAGCACTGGGCTGAAGCGAAAAAAGCACTTGGTAAAGATAAGATTGAAATTGAGTATTTGACAACAGACCTTGATACCTCTAAGAAAGATGCGGAATACTTCAAAGAGCAGTGGGAATCGAATCTTGACGGATTAACGATTAAGATCAAACAAGTGCCGTTCAAACAAAAATTAGCACTTGAAGCAAAAGGCGATTATGAGCTGTCATATGGCAACTGGTTCCCTGACTATGCTGACCCGATGACGTTCATGGATCTGTTCTGGTCTAAACAGACGAATACAGGTTATAACGATCCACAGTACGATAAGATGATTGAAGATGCAAAAGGACCGTTGTTATCTGACCCTCAAAAACGCTGGGATACTTTAGGTGAAGCGAGCACGATGCTGCTTAAAGAAGCACATACGATTCCAATCATTCAACGCGGCAGCGCATATTTAGAGCAGCCATACGTGAAAGGTGTCGTCGTGAACTCTTCTACAATCAACCAGTATGACAAAGCATACATTGATGGCAAGAAGAAGTAACAACTGAATAAGTATTAGTCGAGCGACGTTATGTCGCTCGGCTTTTTTGTTGTATTTTAATACAATTGTGTTAAAATAAATTTAAATCATACAGTTGTATTAAAAAGGAGTGGCTTGATGCCGAAAATCATTGACAGAGAACAGAAGAAGCAGGAAATTATCAGACACGCCTGGCAATCCATCAGTGACCATGGAATCAAAGGGATGTCAGTGCGACAAATCGCAGATCAGGCGGGAATTTCATCCGGACAGATGCGCTATTATTATCCAGACCATGCAGCACTGCTGACAGCGGTTATGGCGTATGTCAAAGAGAAGGTCGAACACCGAATTAAAGAGATTATTACGAGTGAATTACCTATCCAGCAGAAAATCATTGAAGCGATTCTTGCGACACTGCCGCTTGATGATGATCGATATGCCGATATGGAAGTGTGGACGGCATTCCAGATGATGACGCAGGAAAAAGGGAAAGACACGATGCAGGATGATATAAGGAAGTTGGTCGTGACAGCGCTCAGTGCGCTGGAATCTGCAGGTGTATTAAAGGCAGGACTTGACCGAGAACTGACGACGTTAAGAGCGGTTGCGTTGATTGATGGGCTTGCCATGCATAAGTTATTTGCAGTCGATTCTGTACGCAACGACATGATTGAAGCGATCGTTATAAACGAAGTCGAATTCTGGATGGAGGCGGAATAAATGAGTATCATTCTATGGTTGATCATCGGCGCTGAAATCGCGTTCTGGGTAGTGATTATCGCAGGTTTGACGACGCGTTACATCATGAAGCAGCAGAAGTTGAGCATGGTATTTTTCGCACTCGTACCGGTCATTGACATCGTATTGCTTACCGCGGCAACGATTGATATGCTGAACGGTGCATCTGCAACTATAGCTCATGCTTTAGCAGCGGCCTATATCGCCGTATCGCTCGTATTCGGAAAACGCATGATTGCACGTGCTGACAAGCTGTTTAGACAATGGGTATTGAAAGAACATATAACGAAGGACAAATTATTCGGCATGCACTATGCGAATGCATCACTGCAGTTTACTAGACGTCATATACTTGCTTATCTGGTTGGAACGGGATTGATGTGGCTGGTCGTCTGGTTGGTCGGTCAACCTGACAAGACTGAGGCAATGACAGGGGCTATTAGGCTGTGGACGATGATTATTATCATTGATGGGCTCATTACAGCAAGTTATTATATATGGCCGAAAAAACAAAAAACGACGTCATAAAACAAGCAGAGCATCAGCTCTGCTTGTTTATTTTCTTCTATTGCGCTTGTACTGTTCCATCTCTTCACGTTCGTACATATACAGATAGACGATAATACCAAGTGGTACACCGAGAATAGGAGTCGTGAATATGCTTGCGATCACGATAATGGCAATTGCCATCCCAAGTTCATTGTTTTCCCACTGTTTGTCTTTCAAGTAGTCAATCATTGTTCTAAAATCCATCGAAACATCTCCTTCACAAAAGTATAGTTACACTATTATAAACATGAATGGCTGGAGAATGCCAATGATTCTATAGTCACCTTAGCATTCAATGACTGTCTGCTGATGATCTGTCAACATTGTGATCATCGCATCATACAGATGCTGAACTATTAACGTTATTCAGCGCATCTGGAAGCAGCGTGACATAAAAGTATATTATAATATAACAGACATGGTATTTGTGTAAAATTTCCATACTGGAACAATCAATTATTGGCCACGTGAGATGAGTTATAATGGCGTCAAAAAGAGGTAGAGACGATGTTGCCTGAACAGTTGATTATACGTTATCTTGAGAATCATTACGCGACGTATTTCGATAGACATGAACACTTAAAAATCACGCAGCTGAAAGATAAAGGGTATTACTATGAGTTCAACTTGTGGCGCGGAAAATTGCTGACTATAGGGGAGACAGTGACGAAAGTGGATCTGCTGCTGATGAATCAGGAGTTAATGAAAACTGACTAATCCATCATTATATAATAAAAAATGATGAAAATGCGGAATCTTTCCAGGGTGGGAAGATTCCGCTTCTTTGCGTGATGAATTAGTATTCTCACTGAAAAAAGTGAGGTAGAGCCATGACTAATCAAGATATTGTTACCGCTATTAAATGGCATAGAGAGAACTTGGAGATTAAAGCAAAAGACGTCGCAGAAATGTTAGGACATGTGCCGTCGAAGTATTCGAAGATAGAAAGCGGCGAACAGGTTATTACAGCATTGGAGCTGGTGAAGATCGCTGAGTACTTTGGAATGACGGTGGATGAATTGATTAAAGTGCCGAGTAGAAGATAGATTATAGAATTTAACATTGAAACAGCTAGCTGTATTAGCTGTTCGTTATTAATTTCTTTAGAAATATGTAAACTAGTTTAAAAAATATACCAGAAATTATGTTAATCTAATAAGTAAGTAAACG
>CAACWY010000079.1_pt1 | contig 33550 bp, 38 predicted proteins | sample 2275801 | NCBI WGS metagenome assembly CAACWY01 (sample SAMEA5312475, study PRJEB27640) | indoor metagenome | biome: indoor environment; feature: uncontrolled; material: tiles wood | place: Germany | collected 2014-07-07 | reverse complement strand
GGTGATTATATTTTTTCACCTTACACAATCATCAACAAAACATTCGATGACGGAAAGACGGTCAAAGTAGGTGTCATCGGTGTTGTACCTGAGCAGATTTTAGTCTGGGACAAACCGCATTTGAATGGGCGGATCGTTGTCGACGATATGTATGAATCAGCGAAGCACTGGGCAGGACAACTGCATAATAAGTGTGATATTATCATATGTCTATGTCACTCAGGCTTTGATCCATCGCAGACAGCTGAATCAGGTCTTGAAAATCAAGTACATTTGATCAGTGCAATTGATGACATTGATGCGATGATTTTTGGTCATACTCATCAGCTGTTCCCGAGTGATGAATACAGCAGTGTAGAGGGCGTCGATTCACGTTGTGGAACAATCAACGGAACGTTTGCTGTTCAACCTGTGTCGTTCGGCAGTCATTTAGGGAAAATCACTTTAACGCTTGCGAGTGACGGCGATGGCTTTGTGATTAAGGGAGGCAGCAGTGAATTGATAGAACTGAAAGGACAGACAGTTATCAATCCGCAGCTTGAAGCCGAGAATGACTCAACTCATCGGGATATCATGACATTCATCAACAGCAAAGTAGGCTATACGGAGTATCCTATCGACAGTTTCTTCAGTCAGGCTGCACCGAGCCTTGCAGTCGAACTCATCGCAAGAAGCGCAAAAGCTGCCTTTGAGGCACAGGTAGATATGACTGACAGAGTTATCACAACATCTGCCCCGCTGAAAGCAGGTCGGGACGGTGGTGATGACTATGTCATGGTCAGTGCAGGAGATGTCACGTTGAAGGACGTGATGAGTATTTATCGATTCCCTAATCTACTGACTGCACTCAATGTTCCGGGACGATTGATCAAGGAATGGCTGGAGTGGAGTGCCTCAGCATTCAATACGAACGGTACGCCTTACTTATTGAAAGAAAATCAATCCATTGCACCAGGCTTCCCGAGCTATAACATGGATATCTTCTATGAACTGGATTATACGATTGATCTGTCAGAACCAGAACGTTATAACCATGCAGGTGTTCAAGTCAGTGAAGCTCACCGCGTAAAAGATGTGATGTTCGATGGGGAGCCGCTGGACGATGACGCTGTCTATACAGTGCTGACACATGACTACCGGGCTAATTTCACGCCTTTTCTGCAGACGGAAGACGTGACAGTAGTTCCGCTTGATGACATAGAAGTACGTGATGCGGTCAGTCAGTATGTCAAAACCAATGGCATTGATTTTACGCCTCGCATCCCGTTCAAGCTTGAACCAGGCGGCCGTTACTTAATGAAAACAAGTGCTCACGCAGTAGATGTCGAGGGACAGTATCCAGTCATCATGAAATCACTGCTCGATGACGGCTACGCATTATTTGAAATAGACACGAAAGAATTGAGGATATAATGAATAAAAACGATATATTATCCGGACAGGTCATAGATTATACACATGAAGGCAGCGGTGTCATTAAATTCGACGGCTATCCTGTCTTTGTACCAAACACTGTCAAAGGGGAACATGTAACATTCAAGCTCATCAAGAAAAGTAAAGGGTTCGGTATCGGTAAACTGTTATCCATCGATGAAGAAAGTCCTGACCGCGTCGTGCCGCCCTGCCGTTATTATTACCAGTGCGGGGGGTGCAACATTCAGCATCTGGCATATGACGCTCAGCTCAACATGAAAGAAGAACAGGTCAAAAACTTAGTGCGCAAAATGACAAAGCTAGATATTCCGGTCAGACCGATTATCGGTATGGAACATCCGTGGCGTTATCGCAATAAAAGTCAGCTGCCTGTGAAACGAGAAGAGCAGATAGTTACCGGCTTCTACAAGCCGCGTTCACATGACATTGTGCCTATCGAAGAATGCATCATTCAGAAGGAAAGCCATGACGACATTATGAATGAGCTGCGCCGTTTGTTGAATGAACTGAATGTCAGTATTTACGATGAACGCCGTCATACAGGGAATTTACGGCATATCATCATTAGAAGCGGAACAGCGATCAACGAAACGATGATTGTACTTGTCACTAAAAACAAACGTCTTGAGCAGGCTGATGTCATTGCTCAGCACATGATGGCCAAATTTCCATATATCGTGAGTGTCAGACAGAACATCAATCCGGACCGTACAAATGTCATCATGGGAAGACAATCAACGACCATCAGAGGAAAAGATGAAATACAAGACCAGCTGAAAGAGCTGAAGTTCGAAATATCGGATATGAGCTTCTATCAAATCAATCATGAGCAGACTGAAAAATTATATCAGCAGGCATTAGACTATGCTGAGCTGAACGACAGTCAGAATGTCATTGACTCATACTGCGGTGTCGGTACTATCGGCCTCTTCATGGCATCCCATGCTGAACGGGTATATGGTGTTGAAATTGTCCAAAAAGCTGTCATGGATGCGAAGAAGAATGCAGCGCTGAATGGTCTGACAAACACACATTTTGAGGCAGGTAAGGCAGAAGATATCATCATCAACTGGCAGCAGCAGGGCGTGAAGCCTCACGTTGTAATGATTGATCCACCAAGAAAAGGATGCGATTCTGTATTCATTGATACATTAAAAGAACTGAAGCCGGACCGTATTGTCTATGTGTCATGTAATCCATCGACTTTGATGCGTGATATTCAGAGTTTGTCAGATCTCTATCATATAGAGGAAATCACACCAGTGGATATGTTCCCGCAGACCACTCATGTAGAAGCTGTCTGCAAGATGACGATAAAGGGATGATGCTATGGAAAGAAGAATACTCCATATCGATATGGATGCCTTCTATGCGCAGATAGAACAGCGCGATAATCCAAAGTTAAAAGGAAAACCTGTCATAGTCGGCGGCAAATCAAGTTCAAGAGGTGTCGTTGCGACAGCGAGTTACGAAGCGCGGGCATTTGGTGTTCATTCAGCGATGCCGATGAGCCGTGCGCATCAGCTATGTCCAGATGGTTATTACGTCAGACCACGCTTTGAAGTTTATCGGGAAGAATCTGAGAAAATCATGGCGATTTTTAGAAGTTATACTGAACATGTCCAGCCAGTGGCCTTTGATGAAGCGTATCTTGATATTACACATCTTGTCAGAAGAGATATGCCGGCGTCACGTATCGCTTCATTCATTAAGCGGGATATCTTTGAAGGGACACGGCTCACTTGTTCAGCAGGTGTATCGTATAACAAGTTTCTTGCCAAACTATCGTCAGGAATGAATAAACCGAATGGCCTGACTGTCATACACCATGGCAATGTACATGAACTATTGATGAAACTCCCAATTGGTGCATTTCCAGGCGTTGGACAGGTAACCGAAAACAAGATGAAACAACAGGGGATTCATACAGGGGCAGATCTATATCTGTTAACTGAACATGAACTGATTGCTAAGTTTGGCAGGCGAGGACCTAAGCTATACCGCTATGCTCGTGGTATCGATGAATCGACGGTGAAATCAGAACGGATCAGAAAATCCATCGGCAAGGAAACGACATTCGCTGTCGATAAAAATGAAGACGAGGAAATACTCGGTGTCATCAGACAGCTGTCCCAGCAGGTGAGTGACAAATTAAATCGTTATGGTCTGACAGGTGACGTCATCACTGTCAAGATGAAAGAGTTTGATTTTCGCACAACGTCAAAGCAGTTGAAACTTCCTGACCGAGTGTCAGATAGTACGGATATATACAATGTATGTTATGATTTGTACACGTCTCTAAAAAATCCCGACCGGCCGATACGTTTAGTAGGGGTCACAGTTGGGAATTTAGAAGAACGGAAGTATATGAATATGACAATCTATGATTTTATTTGACGAAACGAGTGATGATTATAAAATTCAAATTTTCAATTATCGGAATTACTGCGGTATTGATTGCTATGTTTGTGATGAATACTATCGAAAATGGTTTTGAACCATTGAAACTCATGGCAATTATTCTTATTGCAGCACTATTGTTCTGGATAGATTATAAATTAGAACGTCCTATTTCCCGTTCAAGCATTAAAGGCAGTATGAGAAATAAAAAATAGCTAGCTGTAAAAAGTGATGAGCTGCTGCAGTTTATCATCGCTGATCAGCAGGATCTCTTGACCAGAGGCAATCTTATTTTTAATGATTGTCTCTTTTTTTGATGGTTTTCCACTCTTCTGTGTACCGAATATCAAAATATCAATCGGTGCACCAATATCCGGTTCGAACTTACCTCCATGGTCAACAATATACTGGACAGTTTCCTTACGTTTCATATGAAGCGTTCCTGTGATGGCTATTGTTTTACCGTGGAACGGATGCGTCATATCAAAATCACTGACGGTCGGTTTAACGCTGACGAGATCTTTGTTATAGCGGTCGAGCTGGGCCTTCTTAGTAGCTTTATTTTTCATTGCTGACAAATACGAACGGTTCTTCTTCAAGTAATCATCGAGTGATGGATATGACTTCAGCAGTCTGACGGTAATCATAGCACTTGCTTTCGCATCGTTAAGTGCATGATGATGGCCGTGGAAGTCGAGCTGATAGTAGGCCATCATATTCTTCAGACTATAGCTGTGATGCTTGACAGTCTTCCGTGCCATATTGCATGAACAGAAATATTTCAAAGTCGGCATGTCGAGCTGATAGCGCTGGATGGATGCATAGAGCACGTTCATATCGAAGCGGGCAAAGTGTGCAACGACCGGCAGCTCACCGATGAAGTCGAGCATATGCTCAAATACTTCAGGGAATATCGGTGCGTCTGCGACATCTTCAGGCGTAATGCCGTGCACTGCAATGTTGCCTTTTGAGAAATAGTCTTCAGGATTGACCAGTGTATAGAACGTTTCAGTCATCATATTATCCCGCACTTTGACCATTCCAACACTGCAGACACTAGCCGACTTACCATTGGCTGTTTCAAAATCAAGAGCTACAAATTCATTCATGGACGTTCCTCCTTATGCCTCTCTATTCTACAAAAAAAAGTGCTGGAACGCCTTAAATGAGATTCACAGCAGCAGTCGAATGAAAATCAGTCGTTAAATATAGTATAATAATGGGCATTGTTATCCCATCAGATGGTATAATGAATTGTTAATCAAGGAGGTTGCTATGAGAACTTTTTCAGCTAAACTAATCGCAAAAGCTGCGAGACGCGCAAGTATTGCGGCCGGAAAGCGCGGCACAGATCTGCCCGGTCAGATAGCACGTAAAATAGACCCGCAAATCTTACACAAACTTGCTTCTTCAGTGGATGCAGTGGTCTTCATTTCCGGAACGAACGGCAAAACGACGACTTCAAATTTAATTGGACATACATTAAAGACCAATCACATTAAGATTGTTCATAATACAGAAGGCGCTAATATGGCAGCAGGCATTACTTCAAGTTTTATCACTCAGACAAAAAAGGATACGAAGCTCGCCATTATTGAAATTGATGAAGGCTCTATCCCGAGAGTGCTGAAGGAAATGACGCCGACGATGATGGTGTTCACTAACTTTTTCCGCGACCAGATGGACCGCTTCGGAGAAATTGATATATTGGTCGACGGAATTGCAGATCATATTAAAGGAAAAGGCATCAAACTTATTTTGAATGCAGATGATCCTTTTGTGTCACGATTGAAAATCGCTGGCGATGATGTCGTTTATTATGGTATGGCAGCAGGTATTCATCAATTTGAAGAAAGCACGATGATTGAAAGCAAATACTGCCCGAACTGCGGCAGATTATTACACTATGACCATATTCATTATAATCAGATCGGACATTATTCTTGTGAGTGCGGCTTCAACAGAGCAGAACCGATGTACGAAGTCGAGGCACTGAAAGAGAATCCTTATTTAGTCCCTGTCATTAATGGACAAACCTTCAATATGAAGCTTGCAGGGGATTTCAATGTGTTCAACATCATTGCAGCGTACAGTGTATTAAAGGAGTTAGGGTTAAATGATGATGACATTAGAAGAGGTTTTGAGAGCTATTCCTCTGATAATGGACGGATGCAGTATTTTACTAATGGCCGTGCGGAAGCAATCATCAACTTAGCAAAAAATCCAGCAGGACTTAACGCGAGCCTATCTGTCGGTGAGAAAATCGATGGTGAGAAGAATTACTTGATCAGCTTGAACGATAACGGTGCAGATGGACGAGACATTTCCTGGATATGGGATGCGGATTTTGAGAAGCTGGAACGCCAGAATATCGGTAAAATTTACTGCACGGGTAACCGTGCGGAAGAATTAGCCGTCCGGTTAAAATATGCAGAAATCAATGTACCTGTTGAAGTGATCAGCGATATATCAGCTGCGACGGCGTCCGCTCTGCAGGACGGAACTTACACGGTATGCATTCCGAACTATACATCGCTGGAACCGATGCATCGTGTATTAACTAACTATTTTAAGGAGGGCCGCTCATGACTTCAATTAATGTCTATCATTTCATGCCCGACAAACTGAATCTATACGGCGACATCGGCAATATCATTGCTCTTAAAAAACGGGCAAAGTGGCGCGGTATTGAAGTGAATGTGACGGATGTCAAAGAAACTGCAGGCTTGTCACTTAGTGATGCAGATATTCTTTTCATCGGAGGAGGAAGCGACCGAGAGCAGGCTATTGCCACTCAGGAGCTCTTCCGCATTAAAGATGACTTCAAAGCAGCGATTGAAGACGGTGTGCCGGCATTGACAATCTGCGGCGGCTATCAGTTTTTAGGTGAGAAATACGTGACTCCGGACGGGCAGGAGCTTCAAGGATTGAATATTCTTGATTTCTATACAGAATCTAAGAAAGAGCGCTTGACCGGCAATATTGTCATAGAATCAGAAACATTCGGTCAAATTGTCGGATTCGAAAATCATGGTGGACGAACGTATCATCCTTACGACACATTAGGACGCGTCGTCTCAGGATTCGGCAACAACGATACGGATAAGAAAGAAGGTCTGCATTACAAGAATCTTCTCGGAACGTATCTGCATGGTCCCATCCTGCCTAAAAATCATGAGATGACTGATTATCTGCTTGAAGCAGCGTGTGAGCGTAAAAACATTCCGTTTAGTCCATTGACAGACAACACCGCTGAAGAAAATGCAAAAAAAGTCATCATCGACCGATTGCTGGCTGAACAATAAAATCACCCATGAAAAATGCGTCGATGATGCTCATCGACGCATTTTTTTATGGGATTGGTCTTTGAGAAGTTTCTGTATCATCAGCAGCTCATATATATAGTGGCTCTTCAGCTGATTGTCATCAAATTCGGACAGATGTTTGACGCTTGATTTGAAGACCGATAGCGCAGCTCGAGGAACCGGTACACGGTGTTCCATCGCTGACAGAATGGCCGTATATGCCTGCCGTTCGTCACCGTGAAAGTCAAAGGCTGTCCCTTGAGGAAGGTAGATCATATTGGTCAGATGGATGATATACAGCTGATTGAACTGAAGGCGTTCTTCTAGTTCGATCATGAGTTTTTTTCTGCTGATATCAGCCTGATGATATTGAAATTCTTCATGTTCATACTGGGTCAGCTGCTCGATCTTTGTCATAGTCTTATTAATATTCAGCAATTTCTGAATGCTGTCTTCAGAATTGAAATGACCGATCAGCACTTCTTTGCCGCGTGCAATAAATAGCTGATCCAGGTTGTGTTCCACGGTCATCATAAGCTGTTCAATCTGCAGCTGATACTTCGGAGGCAGCACTAAAAAATTGACGAGACCTGCTGTTGTCAATCCAATGATTGACGTGATGAGCCGTGAAAAAAAGTTCATGGCAAAGTCATCGTGAATATTCGGTATCATCGCTGCCGCTGTCAGACTCGCTACAAGCATGCCGTCATATAGTTTCAACTGATAGCAGACGACAATAGTAAGTGTGGCTGCGATGCTGTAGGCAAGCGGTGATTCTCCTAGAAAATAAGCGCTGGTCACTGCAATGAATGCACCGAGAATTGAGGCCGGGAATCTGACGAGTGCTTTTCTCAATGAGGCTTTCGCGGTGGGCTCAATCGAGACGAGCGATGTGATGACCGCGAAAGTCGCTGGTAAGTGGAGCAGCTGACAGATGAGCGCAGTCAGAAACGTTGCGAGACCTGTTTTTATGATTCGGGGACCGATGATTTGTTTAGTCCATTTCATGAGTGATTACCTATCCATAGTTTTTTAATTAGTATAACATTAATAATTTGTTATAATAAACTATGACAACAAATTGAAAGAAGAGATAATAATGATTGTAAAATCAAATGAAGAACTAGAAAAATTAAAAGCAATAGGGCAGATTGTTGCTGAAATCAGAGATACTTTAAGAGAGAAAACAGTTCCTGGTATTACAACAAAGGAACTTGATGATATTGCAGGCAGTTTGTTTGAACAGTTGGACGCGAAATCCGCACCGATCACTGAATATGATTTTCCGGGCTATACATGTATTAGTGTCAACGAAGAAGTAGCGCATGGTATTCCAGGCGGCCGTGTGATTAATGAGGGAGACCTTGTGAACGTCGATGTATCAGGCTGTAAAGATGGCTATTATGCTGATACAGGTATTTCTTTCGTTGTCGGTCAAACTAACGACCCATTAAAACAAAAAGTAGTAGATGTTGCTTTAATGGCATTCGAAGAAGCAATGAAAAAAGTAAAACCAGGCACAAAATTAAGTCAGATCGGCCGTGCTGTTAATGCGACTGCTAGAAAAAATGGGGTCACAGTCATCAAAAACTTGACAGGTCACGGTATCGGCAGAAGTCTCCATGAAGATCCTAAACATGTCCTGAACTATTATGATCCATTCGAAAAAGACTTGCTGAAAGAGGGCATGGTTCTTGCTGTAGAACCATTTATCTCATCAAAAGCTACATTAGTGACCGACGGCAAAGATGACTGGGCATTTGAAACGAGCGATAACAGCTATGTTGCACAGATTGAACATACGATTGTCGTGACTAAAGAAGGTCCTTTACTGTTAACTGAGCGCATCTCAGACTAAAGTATGAGGTCAAAATCGTTCCTGAGACGTTTTACGTCTTCAGGAACTTTTTTTATACTGATGAGGATGACAAGGAGATGAGGGTATGAACCGCTTAACATGCTATTTAAAACAGACGGTAAAAAAGAGTGTCAGACAAAGTCTGTACTTAAAACTTAAGGAACTGCAGCAGAAACTGACGGAACTCAATGTGATGAAAGCCGTGAAAACTAAGGAACATGAACGGTTGATAGAAAAATATGATAGTCAACAGTTCCAGTTGACCGTCATTGATTCAGAAGATGGCAGTAAGCGGAATTTTCGTGCCAACCGCTATGCAACGTTGAATGAACTGAATAAAATTGACGAAGAATTGAGAGAAATTGAGGCATCTCTTCAGATGATTGAATATATGAAAGAAGAGACCCAGTATGAGATAATGATGATTACAAAACTGAAGGGGAAAGAAGTGAGTACGTGAAACAATTAGTCTCCACAGAAATATTGATCAGCTTTTTGATCTTATTGTTATTGTCTAACTTATATTATATATTTTTTGTTAAAACAGGGATGCTGCTCGTCCTCATCTTAGGGGCACTGCTGATTTTCATCAGTCAGTACTTCAGAAAGAAACTACGGGGGCTTGTCCAGTTCTGGATAGGACTCAGCCTTGTGCTGTTCGGTATGCTGTCCAATCCTTATACGCTCATCGTGCTGTTCAGTTTTCTTATTATCTTAGCTGTACGATATATGATTACCCGCAGGAAGCCCGTCCATGTCATAGTGACTGCTGACAAGGATGTCCATGTCTATGGTCAGAAGTGGTTCAACACACAAGAGACGCCAAAAGAAGTCTATCGTTTTGATGATATCCATCTGCAGCATGCGGTCGGTGATGTGACGATTGATCTGACAAACGCAGCCAATCTGCAGGAAGAAAATTTAATTGTCGTAAATCATATGCTCGGGAAAACAACCGTCATCGTTCCGCATCACTACCAGACTAAAGTGGATTATTCAGCACTGTACGGCCAGCTGAAAGTCGGTCATGAGTTTACGAAGCGCGCTAAAAACGAACGACTGACATATCTGTCTGAAGAATATCATAACGGTGTGATGATCAAGATCATCGTCTCTTCAATCGTCGGAGATTTGGAGGTAGTTCATCGATGAATAACTACACACGGATGATTGGAGTCATGCTTATACTGGTCTATACGCTCGTCTTTATATTCTATGTGCTTGACCGAATATTTGTTAATATCATTTATTTCCAAGGGATGCTGTATACACAGATTATTGGCGTACCGGCATTTTTATTTCTGAATATCGTCGTCATCCTTGCCTGTATCATCATGGGATCGTTGACAGCCTACAAGCAGAATGAGCAGCTGTCATGGGTGAAGAACCAGATGGAAGCAATTGATTACGGTGAACAACTGGATGACAACGATGAACTGCTGATGCAGCCCGAAATTTATGAACTGTATCAGACCATCATCAAACTAAACGATACGGTAAGAACAGTCAAACATCAGAACCAGCTCGTGACAACAGGTGTCAATGAGCAGGTCGTGAAGAAGATTGTCGAAGAAGAACGTCAGCGGCTGGCACGAGATCTTCACGATTCAGTCAGTCAGCAGTTATTTGCGGCCAGCATGATGCTGTCAGCGATCAAGAATCATCCTCTTGAAGCCCAGCCGGCAAAACAAGTCGCTATACTGGAAAACATGCTGCACGAAGCACAGCTCGAGATGCGGGCATTACTTCTTCACTTAAGACCATTAGCCCTTCAAAACAAATCACTCGGAGCTGGAATTACTGATCTGATGACTGATCTGAAAAATAAAATTCCGATGGATATTCGAATGAATATTGAAGATATTAAGCTGTCAAAAGGGATTGAAGACCATTTGTTCAGAATTACTCAGGAAGCAATATCCAATACGTTGAGACATGCACATGCAAAAATAGTATCAATCGAGCTCTTTCAAGTAGGAGACAGTGTCATATTAAGACTCGTTGATGATGGTAGAGGCTTTGATATGAATAAGCGTGATGAAACAAGGTATGGGATCAATACGATGAAAGAGCGGGCACTTGAAATCGGGGGCCACTGCCAAATTATTTCAGCGCCGGAGAGTGGTACGAGAATTGAAGTAAAAGTACCGACAGGAGGAGAAACATCATGAGAGTGTTATTTGTAGATGATCACGAGATGGTCAGAATCGGTATATCGAGCTTTTTGTCAACGCAGGAGGACATTGACATCGTCGGTGAAGCAGGAGATGGACAAGAGGGCATTGAACAGGCAGAAGCACTTCAGCCTGATGTCATTTTAATGGATATGGTGATGAATAAGATGAATGGTATTGAGGCGACAAGCATCATTAAAAGCAGGATGCCTCACATCAAAGTCATTATGCTGACAAGCTTTATTGATGACAAAGAAGTGTACGCTGCGATTGATGCGGGTGTCGACAGCTATATACTGAAAACATCTAGTGCCGATGCGATAGCGGATGCCGTTCGCAAAACGTATAACGGCGAATCAGTATTTGAAGCAGAAGTGATGACGAAGATGCGTAACCGGATGAACCAAAGGGCGGCACTTCATGAAATGCTGACAGAACGCGAGATGGAAATTCTCATGCTGATTGCCAAAGGATACTCCAATCAGGAGATTGCAGATGCCAGCCATATTACCATTAAAACAGTGAAAACACATGTCAGCAATATATTAAGTAAACTTGAAGTGCAGGACCGGACACAGGCTGTCATCTATGCATTCAAACATCATCTGATAGCACAATAACAAAACCGCTCATGAAAATCATGAGCGGTTTTGTTATTTAACTACATTGTCATAACCATTATGAATCAGTTCGAGTTCACCTGTATTCGGGTCGATAACGAGTCCGTGAACAGGTACTGAACGATCAAACAATGGATGATTGTAAACGAGATCAATATTATTACTGACGTTCTCTCTGACGTCTTTGAAACCTTCTAGAAAATGATGGACATCAATTCCAGAATGTTCAAGTGTATGAAGCACTTCTTCTTTAACACCACGAGATTTCATAGTAGTAAGCACTGTCTCAACATCAAGATTACCCATGCCGCAGTCCTGATGACCCATAATGATGATTTCCTCAGCCCCTAATGCATAAATACCGACAAGAAGACTACGCATCGTTGCACCGTATGGATGAGTGATTGTAGCACCGGCATTTTTTACGATTTTGATATCGCCGTTTTTAAAACCGAGTGCTTTTGAAGAAAGTTCTACAAGTCTTGTATCCATACATGTAAGGACTACGGCTTTCATCGAAGGGACTTTGGAAGTTTGAAACCCTTTGTATTGTTTGTCTGCTACAAATTGCTGGTTGAAAGAGAGAATATCGTCAAGTAATGTCATAATGGCCTCCTAATTAGTTGTATTATCCAGTAGATGCGCTTTTTTCTCATGTATAATCGCATTGATCTGAGCACCGATAATAATAATGAAACCGGTCAAATATAACCATAACATCAATACGATGACCCCTCCGATACTACCATATGTTTTTGAGTAGTTAGCGAAGTTGCTGACATAGAACCCAAATAATGAGCTGGCAGCTAACCATACAATTGTGGCAAATAAAGCACCTGGTAAGACAGATTTCCAACTAATTTTAACATTTGGAGCAATGGCATACAATGTCATAAACACAACAAATGTTACAATGAGTGGCAATAGGACTTTAACGAGATTGAATACCCATTTGAATTCACTTTGCAGTCCGATTTTGCCGAACAGCAGGTTGCCGAGCTGTTCACCGAAGATCGGTAATGCTAATGTCACAGCTAATACTAGAATCATAATAACAGTAAATAATACAGACAGTAATTTAGAGACGACAGGATTCCTTGCATCTTCCACTTCGTAAGCAACATTAAAGGCATTCATCAACGCAGTCATCCCGTTAGAAGCAGACCATAACGCCGCGATGATACCGAAAGACAATAAGCCGCCTGAACTATTTTTCATAACGTCACCGACAATATTTGTGATCATCGATGCTGTTTCTCCCGGTGCATTTTTAGCAATCGCATCTGTAATCGTTGCCTGCTGGATATTGAACAACGGAATTAATGTTAACAGGAAAATGAGTAATGGAAACAGCGATAACATGAAATAATAAGCAAGCTGTGCAGACAGCCCGGACGCATCGTCTTTACCGATACGATAGAGCAGTCGCTGAAAGAAGTTACCGTCTTTCTTATACTTAGCAGGTTTATTGATTTTAGAAACATGTAATTCTTCGTCAGCCTTTTTAGATTTCTTTGACTGAAATTCTTGAGTGCTCACATAATTTTCCTCTAAACGACTTGACTCAGACGGGTTGGCCGTCTGAGTCAAGTATTTAGAGGAGTTCTTCTGGTCTTTAGCCAAGCCGAATCCCTCCTTATTCTGTTAAAATAACTTAACTATTTATTGTTAGCATTTGTATTGTTTTTGTTAGCATTTGTATTATTTTTGTTAGCATCAAATGCTTTAGCAGCGTTATTTTGGTTATTATCTGACTCATTTTGTTTGAAGTTATTAGATGAAGAATTAAGATTAGTATCTCCATTACGTAAACCAACAACTAAGTCTTTAGCTTGTAATAATGCTTTTTCTAACTCTGGGTTGTTACGACGAATTTCTTCGACTTGTTCTTTCCAGTAGATGACTTCGTCTTTAATGTTTGTTGCTTTATCTTTGACACTTGAAGGATTTTTAGTCACTTGGCTGACGTTGCTGACTTGACCTTTTACTGAGCTGCGTGTCTTTTTGTCTAATAAAGCGACAGCGGCACCTACTGCGGCACCTGCTACTACTGCTGGAATTAATTTGTTATTCATGTTGAATCTCCTCCTGAAAATAAATGTTTTGTTGTTGTTAATGTATCTATATCCATTATCATCTATCTATAAACTTCTTTTCAACAAGAAAATAATTAAAATGTTTCATGAGACGATGACATTTGCTAAAATGAAGTAGAATTTATATTGATAAGAAGGGATAATACCATGACTAAAGAAGAAATGATGAACGCCATTGCCGGAAAATTAAAATTGGTCAATGTCGGCGTGATTAATGCAGATAGTATCGATGACTCTAAAATAGATGAGCTGACGGATCTGTATGATATGGTGATGAAACGCGAAAATATTTCGCCGAGTGAAATGACTGCTATTACTGAGGCACTCGGAAATCTTAGAAAATAAAAGGGGAAAAATAATGATTAACAATAGGGATGAAAGATTACAGAAGTATGCACAGCTGCTTGTCAATATCGGAATGAATGTGCAGCCGAAGCAGCGTGTCTATATCAGAGCAACAGTAGATGCTGCAGAATTTGTGCATTTAGTAGTAGAAGAAGCGTATAAAGCAGGATCAGAAGATGTTCATGTGGCTTATGGTGATGACCGGTTGTCGCAGCTTGCGTTTCAGTACCGTCCACTAGAAGTGATTACTAATGTTCCTGATTATGTAGTAGACGAAAGAATGGACTATGCTAGAGACGGGGCAGCTCAGCTCGCACTCATCTCTTCAAGTCCCGAAAATCTAAAAGATGCAGACCCGCAAAAATTAGCAGCAAATATGCGGGCTTATGGCACAGCTTTCAAAGAATACATGAAAATGATGCAGTCCGATCAGTTCGCCTGGACAGTCGCAGCTTATCCTTCTTATGAGTGGGCACAGCTTGTGTTCCCGGAACTTGACAAGGAAGCAGCGTTTGACAAACTGCTTGAACTGATTTTATACACAGTGCGTGCCAATGAAGCAGATCCAGTCAAAGCATGGGAAGAACATAACAGCAATCTTCACACTAAAGCAGATTACTTAAATAAGAAAAACTATAAGGCGCTTAAATATTCAGCGCCGGGCACTGATTTAACCATCGGCTTACCTGAAGGGCATATTTGGTGTGGTGCTTCTTCTATTAGTAAAGATGGTATCGAATTTATGGCAAATATGCCGACAGAGGAAGTGTTCACTGTTCCTCATAAAGATCAAGTAAACGGTACTGTAAGCAGCACATTGCCGCTCAGTTATGGCGGCAATATCATCGATAACTTCAAACTGACGTTCAAAGACGGCAAAGTAGTGGATTATCAAGCGGAGACTGGAGAAGACATCTTAAAGGGTCTGTTAGAATCAGACGACGCTGCCACTTATTTAGGAGAAGTCGCTTTAGTGCCGCATGATTCACCGATTTCTAACAGCCAGGTGCTGTTCTATAATACGTTGTTCGATGAGAATGCTTCATGCCATTTAGCGCTCGGTTCTGCCTACCCGTTCTGTCTTGAAGGCGGCAAACTCATGGATGACGCACAATTGGAAGCAGCTGGACTGAATAATTCCATCACTCATGAAGACTTCATGATCGGTAATGCTGAAATGAATATTAGCGGGATTACAGCAGAAGGTAATGAAGAAGCAATCTTCGTCAACGGTAATTGGGCATTTTAATTTAAAGTTATAAGTGATATGATAATCATATAATTGTGAATACACAGGAGGATGAATAATGGCAGAGAATCCAATGATGTCTGAACCGATGATGTGGTTTATAGTACTTTCTTTCATTTTCTCGATCGCTTTGTTCGGTGGAACATTAATGTATTTTTTAGTGAAAGCATTTGATTCATCAGAAACTGAAAAAATAGATACACCTGAAGAAGCACTTGAAAAGAAAGTTTTTGCAGATGATTTACATTAATAAGTCTATTAAAAAGAGGTAGTGCGCTATCTCTTTTTTATTATGTCATTATTGAGTGGCATCATGTAAAATAGAATTACCACTACACAACAAGGGGAACAGAATATGACAGAACGACAAAGAAAATCCATGTCTGAATCACGCACTATTAAGACGCAGCAAGTATTTCCGACAGATACGAATCATCATCATACTTTATTCGGCGGCAAACTGATGGCGATGATTGATGATGTCGCAGCGATTGCAGCAACGCGTCATTGTGGACGCTCAGTCGTGACTGCTTCAACGGATTCGGTGGACTTCATCAGACCCATCAGACCAGGCGAAATCGTCTCACTTGTGTCACTTGTCACTTACACAGGGAATTCATCACTTGAAGTCTGTGTGAAGATCATTTCTGAGAATGTGCTTGAACAAACGAAACAGCTTGCGGCAATCAGCTTCCTGACATTTGTCGCACTTGACGAAAATAATAAACCTGTTCAAGTGCCGGAAGTCTACGGCGAAACTGAAGACCAGATCTGGTTGAATGAAACCGGTAAGGACAGAGCGCGTCACCGGAAAGAACGCGTCGCGCAAAGTAAGGAACTGCTTAATTTTTTTGCGACTAAATTATATGTCTGATTAACTCATCATTCACGACAGAACATATCCTCCTTTTAGAAGATAAACACCTCAGTGAACATTCTAAAAGGAGGTCTTTGTATATGATTAACATTGAAACTATCCCGCATGTCGTTCATAATGAAGAACGACTGAATAAACGTTTGAAATAGGAGAGATGATGATGGCGAATGAATCATTAAATGAAATTAAAGACAAATTAACCGATTTTATCGAAGAGATAGAATCTGTTGATCCTGAAACAACAGATTTAGCAGATATTGATGAATGGCTGTTAATCCTTGATCAATTGGAACAAAAAGTGAAGTCGATTAAATCATAAGGAGACATACATGGCAGATATCAATGTAAAAGTAGGACAGAAGTTTCCGCTCACGATTAAGCGGCTTGGCATTAACGGTGAGGGCATCGGTTATTACAAAAGAAAAGCAACTTTTGTACGTGATGCACTTCCAGGCGAAGTTGTATTAGTTCAAGTGACTAAAGTCAACAATAAATATCTTGAAGGAAAAATGCTCAAGATCAGAGAACGTTCAAAAGACCGCGTTAAAGCACCGTGTCCTGTATTTCATCTATGTGGAGGCTGTCAGATTCAACATTTGAGCTACCCGGCGCAGCTTGACTATAAGCAGCAGATCATTAAAGATTCTCTCGACCGCTATGCCGGTCACGTAGCTGCTGAGACAGTCAAAGATGTTATCGGTATGGATGAACCGTTCCGATATCGCAATATGAATTTGTTTCCGGTAGAGAAATCGGGACGCACGATACGTGCAGGTCTCTATAAGGAGCATTCCAATACGCTGATTGATATTGACGACTGCATCGTTCAGGATAGCCGGACGATGTTTGTAACGAATGAAGTGAAGCGATTGATGAGTGAACTGAATATTGACGTTGCTAAAAATCCGCAGCGCGATCACGGTGTCCGTTTTATTGTGTCCCGCATTGCCAAACATACAGAAGAAATACAGGTTGTCCTTGTTTCAACGACACGTCAGCTGAATAAGCAGGACCTGTTAGCGGAACGCGTGATGAGAATACCTGGTGTCACGAGTTTTGCTTTGAACATCAATGCCGACAAAGAATCTCGGGTACTTGGCCCTGAGACGCTGATTATTGCAGGCGAACCGACGATAAGAGAGCAGCTTGATCATTACGAATATGATTTAACGCCTGAAGGATTCTTCCAGATCAATACGGAACAGACGACCGTGCTCTATCAGGCGGTTAAAGAAGCAGCAGCATTAACAGGAACAGAACGGGTAGTAGATATATACTGTGGTACTGGCGGTAGTACACTCTATCTGGCGGAACAGGCAGCAGAAGTACGCGGCGTTCATAGTGATAGTTCAGCTGTAGTCAATGCGGTATATAATGCAGCATTGAACAACATCGACAACTGTACATTTGAAGCGGGCGAACCGCTCAATCAGCTTGAACAATGGATTGACGACGGTTTCTATCCTGATGTCATCACAGTCAATCCGACAAGAGCAGGACTATCATTTGATGAACTTGATGTGTTCAATGAACTGAAGCCTAAGACGTTAATATATATAAGTAGAAACCCGTCATCACTTGCTAAAGATCTCGCACATTTAACTAAAGCATTCACAGTCGAATATATTCAGCCGATTGATATGTTTCCTCAAACAGTGCAAGTAGAGATGGTAGTGAAGCTCGTAAGGAAGAAACGCCTTTAATGGATGAATATACGTTTAATGAAACTATAGACGGGTAAATAATACTATCATTACTTATAGGAGGAATTTATTCATGACCAAGAAAGTAGCAGTCGTATTAGATAATTTATTCGAGGATGTTGAATATACAAGCCCGGTTGAAGCATTAAAAGGTGAAGGCTATGAAGTGGAAGTTATCGGCAATGAAGCAGCTTCCACGGTGAAAGGCAAAAGAGAAGAAGCTGAAGTCACTATAGACAAAGAAATTTCAGACGTCAAAGCAGATGACTACGATGCACTGCTGATTCCCGGAGGTTTCTCTCCTGACCAGCTGCGCGGTGATGAAGAAGGACGTTTCGGTAAGTTTACGAAAGAATTCTTTACTGCTGACAAACCAGTATTTGCGATTTGTCATGGACCACAGCTGCTCATTGATACTGATGAATTAAAGGGCCGTAAACTGACAAGTTATATTTCAGTACGAAAAGATCTTAAAAATGCGGGCGCAACAGTTGTTGATGAATCAGTAGTTGTCGACGGCAAATTAGTTACATCAAGAACACCGGACGACTTGCCTGACTTTAATAGAGAAATGTTAGCGCAGCTTAAATAACATCTGAAAAATAAGGACCATAACTGGTTCTTATTTTTTTATTTTTTATACCGTCTTCAGATCTAGGGCTAGAGACTGATTTATTGCATTTCAAGAGGCTCAGCGTTCCTTCAGCTGTATATATTTGTTACTATTTAAGGAGTCAATGAAGGAAGGAGCACTTATATGAGAAGAAAACGCGGCTGCGGTTGTTCATTTTTAATGATACCTATTTTAATTCTAGGTTTAATTCTCGGATTTTATTTCTATCAAGGAATGAAAGTCAATATAGATGAGTTGCAGGATATAAATAACAAAGAGACATTTGTTGCTGTTTCTGATATGCCGGACTATGTCAAAAATGCGTTTATTGCTATTGAAGATAAGCGATTTTATAATCATGATGGTGTAGACTGGTTTGGAACAGGACGCGCCATTTTTGTTTCGCTGAAAAACGGGGAGGCGTCCCAAGGTGGCAGCACTATTACACAGCAGCTTGCTAAAAATTATTATTTCAATAATGAACGGTCCATTTCCCGAAAACTCAAAGAAATTGTTGTAGCTAAGCGTATCGAAAACAACTATTCAAAAGATGAAATTTTGAGCTATTACTTAAGTTCTATTTATTTTGGTGATAATATTTATAATATAGAGGATGCGGCGAATCATTATTTTAGTACAACGACTTATACAAATGGTTATCTGCCGCAAATCACTGTGCTGCAAAGTGCGATTCTTGCAAGTACTATTAACGCGCCGAGTAATTATGATGTTGACAATTTTCAGATGGACACTGCTCTGCAATCACGTACGAAGCGGACGCTCACCAAGATGTTTGATCAGCAGCTGATTACGGAAGCTCAATATAACGAAGCAGTGGCAGGCCTCGGATAAGGAGTGAGCATATGAAGATTACAATGATTGAGGTTCAAAAGAACAACAAAGATCGGTTCAATCTCTATATTGATGGGAATTTCTATATGGGGATTGATAGTGCAACATATGTGCACTTTAATTTAAGAAAAGATGATGACATTTCAAAAGAACGCCTTGCGGACATCAAAGTGTATGATGATTACCGCAGGGCGATTAATCGTGCACTCATCTATCTGTCCTATAAAAAAAGAACAGAGAAAGAAATCAGAGAGCATCTAGCAAAAGATGACGTTCCTGATGAAACCATCAGTCAAGTGGTTAAGTACTGCTTAGATAACGGTTATATCAATCATATAGATTATGCTCAGAGCTTAATGAACACCATGATTCATACAACCGACAAAGGTCCTGAAATCTTCAAGCAGAAGTTATATGAAAAAGGCATTGAACGCGACTTGATTGATCAGTACTATGACTTATATACTGACGAGATGGATGAGGAACGGATGACCCATCTCATTCAAAAACAGCTGGATAAGCATGCACGAAAGTCCTCACAGCGTCTAGCAGAACAAAAAACAATACAAACACTTGCTCAAAAAGGTTATAATTTGAATATCGTTGTTCCTTATATGAAAGCTATGGAATATAACGGTGACGAGGGCGTTCTTCAGACAGAACTGGAGAAACAAGTTTCCAGATGGTCACGCAAAGCTTCAGGCCATGAGCTGAAGCAAAAAGTTATTACAGCGATGATGCGTAAAGGGTTTTCTTATGATGACCTGTTACCTGCGCTTAAAGAAAGTGGTATTGAAGATGAATGAAGATAAGAAATTAGTTGAAATGACCGAACACGAACTGCGGGAGGTCATTGCTCATTACAGAGAACGCGCCAGAAAAGCTGAGACGATGGGCGTCATTAATGAATATGAAGTATATCAGCGTAAAGCATTGATTGCTGAGAGCTATTTAGTTGATCCCACGACAGTGAAAGTCGGGCAAGTGTATCGTCTAGTAGGCGTTGAAGCCCATTACTTCAAGGTGGAACGTATTAAAGGAATATTTGCATGGGGATTCAGACTGCAAGGGACTATGAGTGAAGAAGGTATCCCCTTAGCACTACTGCAGTTGAAATAGTAAAGGAGTAACAATATGGCCGGTGAGATACTTGTAAGACTCGTTAATGTAACTAAATATTTCTTTGACGCGGGCGACAAAACGCTGACTTCAAGGCTGCTGCATAAAAGAGAGAATCGGCATGTAGAGTTGAATCAGGTGACGATACATCTTTATCGCGGAGAGACGCTTGGCATTACTGGGCTCCCGGGTTCAGGGAAATCAGTTGTCGGCAAGCTGATCTCTAAAGTGATTGAGCCGTCGAGCGGCAAAGTACGCAATAATTATCCTACATTTCTCGCCAGTCACCATCATCAGTTCACCGGGCATCATTCGCTCGACCAGATGATTGAAACCGTCTTATTATCATACAATGTGCCGTTAGCTCAGTTTGCAGCAAAAACCAAACAGATTCTTACATATGCAGAACTTGATGAACGGGCAAAAGTTCCGTTTGATGAGCTGACGACAGGTGAAAAGTCACAGTTGTTTGTCGCTTTGACGTACTTTTTGAAACCTGAAGTAGTCATATATGATGATCTCTCAAGACATTTGAATCCGTCGTTCAAGGAAAAGTTCAAGACAGTCATCGAACTGTTGATGCGTGACGGGAAAGCGATCGTACTCATCGAAGAAGAGCTGGACGTCATCAGAGAGAAAGCAAACTATATGACTTGGCTCAGTCACGGGCAAGTGAGAAAGTCAGGAACACCTGATGAAGTGATTCCTCTCTATACAAACTATGTCACTCGTTATGAACAGTCACTCGGTACTAAAAATGAATCATTGTTTGATCTTGAATATAAGATGCAGAGACAAGCCATCGGTGATGAAGAAGCCATGAGACGTGTGTCCAAGCATTCCAAAAAAGTAGTGAATCAAGAGATGCGCAGACTGCTTATAATGACAGTCAGTCTGCTTGCCGCATGTCTATTGTTCTTTGTACTGATCTGGAAGCAGGTTGAATATGAACCGAAGAGTGAAGTGAAAGATGAGACGGCTATTGTCAAGAAAAAAGAGGAATTCACTGACAAATATGCTTTTGCAGTCGTTCAAAATGATGATGCGCCGATCACTTATAAAAACAAGCTGTTTGTCAAAGTGCCTGCGGGTACATTGATTGAAATTACAGGCTATAACAATAAAGACTACCGCATTTCCTATGATGACAAAGATATGACGATGAAGCGCAGTCAGTTATTATATATCAACCCTGCTGCATTGTACGACGACCATCGTTTTAATGAACTTGAAAAATACATGTATGGCAATTACTCGAATTTCAAGGATTTCTTTAATAGTTACCTTGGTAAAAGTCATGCAGTAATCAATGATGAACTATATCCGGAATCGAATCACAGATATCGTGTCAAACTAACGAAGAATAAAATATATCTGCACTTTAATGATAAAAATAAAATGACCGGAATCAGTTTTCCGATTGAGAAAGAGGATGAGCTGAGGAAGGCATTCAATATTAAAGAACAGCAGTGGATTGTGAAAATTGGAGATAGTTATGCCGTTGCAGATTTTGACCGCAATCAGTGGCTGTACTTTAAGATGTAGGTGAATAGAATGAATGAATTGATCAATTTAGTTAAATATGTTCCCTATATGCTGAGAAATATACTGATTGAACTCCGCTATCATCTCAAGCAGTATGTCTTCTTTTTAGCCATGAATCTTATCGTCATCTTCTTTGCCTTTATGCTGCTCAATTTGATGACAAGTGAGCCGATTGAAAAATCGACAAGAGTATTTCAGTTGAGTGGATATGTCATCTTCTTCTGGATGGCAGGCGCGCTATTTATTTCAAATTTCATCTTGCCGCGTAAAGGGTTTATTTTGAATATTACTAATCTGCCGTTATATGTGCTGGTCAATATACAGATTATTAATTTCTTTATTACATTTGTTATTTCATTGATCATGCTGCTGATCATTAAGTCAGCGAATGGTATTACTGTTGAAACAAGCTGGCTCGGGGTAAGTTATTTTATCATTTTGACTTATTTGTTCTTACTGCCTGTCTGTATCATCATCAGCCTTGTTCAGCAGCGCAGCAGGGAGATTGCTGCTGGACTTGTCATTCTTCTGATGACACTGCCGATATTATGGATACCTTCTTCGGTTCCAGGCGTACTGCTTAACATCCTGAAGTTGAATCCATTTTATTTTTTAGTCAATGGTTTTCAGGAATCAATGGTCATTGGGACATCCGCATTTTATAATTATCCTAATCATCTGCTGTTTTTAGTTGAGCTGATATTAGTCTATATATGGGCGGGTTATTTGTACAAGCTGCTTAAAGATGAGCTGAACATGAAAAAACATTAACAATTAACAAATAAGTCGATTCGATAAAAAAGAGGGGGTCTGTATGACCTCCTCTTTTATTACTGCCGCTGTATATTCTTTTTGATAGCACTGTTCATGAGCTTATCCTGTAGTTTTTCTTCTGAGAATACCCATCCTGTATAGCTGTGCGTGACTTCGTAGGCATGATTCAGATTAAGTATGGCAACAAACGAATAATGGCCGTCTTTCAAGTAGCGCAGGTCAATCAATCTAAGTTCATAGCCGAAAGATTTTTCGACTAATGTCCATCGATAGATAGAACTGAAACTTTTGAAAGCAACAAGGTTTGGATCGTCTTTTGCGTAGATCATCACTTCGTCAGGCGGATAGGGCTCTCTTGTGAACTTGTCACTGAAGTTAACCGTTGTACCGTAACTTCTCCCGATATAGTCATATTGATCAGTCTGTATACCGACGCGCCATTCATAGAATTCAGCTGTAGGCGCAACGAAAACTTTTTTGATTTGTTCAGTTGCTGCGATTTTCTTCATGGCTCTCGTCTTAATCGTTTGCTGCAGAATTCTTCTGATGATATAGTAGATGACTAGTATGAAAAAGATAGCGATGAACGTATAGAAGGGCTGGCCGCCCCACGCCCAGATGACACAACCTGCAAGCAGCAGGGAAAAAATAAAAGGATCAAATGTGTTGATGATTCCGATCTGTATCCATTCTTTTGAAAATGGCCGCAGCGCCTGAGTGCCATATGAGTTGAAAATATCAACAAATACATGCAGAAACACTGCAAGCTGTGTCCATGCCCAAAAATGAACGAGATCAGCATCAGCATTGATCAAATAAACGATGAACGTAATAAGTATGGGCCACATGAGTGTGAATGGAATAGAATGTGTAATTCCTCTATGATGAGTAATATAGACGGCATTATTTTTGAATTTCAAAACAGTATCGATATCCGGTATTTGCGAGCCGCCGACGACAGCTGCCACAAACAAGGGATAGTGCGCTGCAACAGCAGGATCAATCGTTGCTATTCCGGCGATTGCTGCTCCCATGACTAAATGTGTTGCTGTATCCATACTATCCCTCCTTTAATATCATTATAATCCAACACTTGTATTTACATAAACATTTAGTATCTGGAGATGAAATCATTGTACAAATCTGAAGCATTTTCTGAGAACCTGCTTGACTGGTTCCACAAGAATAAACGGTCTATGCCTTGGCGTGAAACGAATGATCCTTATAAAATATGGCTGTCTGAAGTGATGCTTCAGCAGACGCAGGTCGTTACAGTCAAAGGATATTACAACAAATTTATCGAGCGTTTCCCGACAATGGAGAGTTTGATAGCAGCAGATGAAGATGAGGTGCTGAAATACTGGGAAGGCCTCGGCTATTATTCCAGAATCAGAAACTTTCAGTCTGGTGTCAGAGAAGTTCAGGAACAGTATGGTGGCGTTGTACCGAAAGACGGTGATGCTTTCTTGAAGTTAAAAGGTGTCGGCCCGTATACAAGAGGGGCCGTGATGAGCATTGCCTATAATCTTAAGTATCCGGCAGTGGATGGCAATGTCTACCGGGTCTTCTCGAGACTTGATGATGATGCCGCTGATATCGCAAAAAGTACAGCGAGAAAGCATTTTGAAGACAAAGTAATGGCTGTCATGCCAGAGGCGGCAGGAGATTTCAATGAAGCCTTGATGGAGCTCGGTGCGACAGTCTGTACACCGAAGAATCCAATCTGCATGCTGTGTCCGGTGCAGCAGCACTGCGAAGCATTTGCCGAAGGGACGGTTGACATCAGACCAGTCAAAACCAAGAAGATAAACCGGAAATCATATCGCTACAAAGTGCTTCTTGTCGTCAACGACAAAGGTGAACTGCTCGTTACACAGCGACCGAAAAACGGTCTGCTCGGTGGAATGTGGCAGTTCCCGATGGTGGATGAAGATTTAAGTCTCGCTGAAATAGAAGATATGCTCGGCATGAATCTCTATCAGGAAGAAGAGTGGAATCATACAGTGACCCATAAATTCACCCATCTTGACTGGCTGCTTGATGTCTATCTGTTTAGAACGACTGACCCTGCACAAGGCGATTACCGCTTAATGTCACGAGATGAACGTGACCATTATACTTTCCCTGTATCGATGAATAAAATCTATGACTATTATCTTAACCACGAGGGCTAGACAAATTCGTTTCATGACCATCAATCTATGCTATAATATGTATGCAAATACAAAATATTAGGTGGTGTGGAACATGGTCAAAGAATCCATACCAAAAGAAGGCCGGAATGTGCAGATCCAGAGCTATAAGCATAATGGAAAAATACACCGTGTCTGGTCTGAAACAACGATTTTAAAAGGAACCAATCATGTCATCATCGGAGGGAACAATCGGACGCTTGTCACTGAAAGTGATGGTCGGACATGGATTACGAGAGAGCCTGCCATCGTTTATTTCCATGCAGAATACTGGTTCAATGTCATCTGCATGTTCAGAGAAGATGGCGTCTACTACTACTGTAATCTGTCATCACCATTTGTCTATGATACAGAGGCTATCAAATATATTGATTATGATTTGGATATCAAAGTCTATCCGAACGGCAAATATCATCTGCTGGATGAAGACGAATATCAGCAGCATATGAAACAGATGAATTACCCCCCGGAGATCGATCGGATCCTGAGACGAAACGTTGACACTTTGCAGCAATGGATTGAACGAAAAAAAGGACCATTTGCGCCGGACTTCATCAAAGTCTGGCAGGAACGATTTCATCTGCAAAAACGTATGATGGAAGACTGAATCAACCTATCCTCGTATAGGTTGATTCTTAATTTTGAGGAGATGATTTAATGTTAAGAAGGTATCTCCAGTTTGTTAAGCCGTATACATGGCTGATCATTCTGACGATTTTAATCGGTATATTAAAATTCGGTATACCACTGCTTATACCACTGTTGATCAAATACGTCATTGATGATGTAATCGGTAACCAGACGATGACGATTGCAGATAAAAAAGATGCACTGATTCGCGTGCTGCTGATTTTCGGTTTTATTTTTACTGTGATCCGTCCGCCTGTGGAATACTATCGTCAATACTTAGCACAGTGGACCAGCAACAAAATACTCTATGACATCCGTAAGAAGCTCTATCGTCATCTGCAGGCGTTAAGTGTCCGATTCTACGGAAACAACAAAGTCGGTGAAGTGATCTCACGCGTCATTAACGACGTGGAATCAACTAAAGACTTTATCATCACAGGGCTGATGAATGTCTGGCTGGATCTGGTCACGATCATCATTGCACTTGCCATCATGTGGACGATGGATCCTAAATTGACACTCGTATCACTGATTATTTTTCCGTTCTATATATTCAGCGTCTATTACTTCTTCGGTAATCTCAGAAAGCTGACACGTAAACGGTCACAGGCACTGGCTGAAGTTCAAGGATTTCTGCATGAACGGGTACAGGGTATGACTGTCATCAAAAGTTTTGCGATAGAAGAGCAGGAAAATGCACGGTTCAACAAAAGAAATATGAATTTCCTGACAAAAGCCACTGACCATACGAAATGGAATGCCAAAAGTTTCGCTGTCATCAATACAGTGACAGATATCGGACCACTACTTGTCGTCGGATTCGGTGCTTACTTTGTCATCGATGATGGCATGACAGTCGGTAGTTTAGCGGCATTTATCGCATATCTTGACCGACTGTATGGACCACTGAGACGACTAGTATCATCATCAACAACACTGACGCAAAGTTTAGCGTCCATGGATAGAATGTTCCAGTTGTTTGATGAACCGTATGATATTGTAGATAAGCCGGGAGCACAACCGATGAAAATTGAACATGGTAATATTACGTTCAATCAAGTCGGATTTAAATACAATGAAGATGACAAAGAAGTGCTCCATCATGTCGATTTGGACATTAAGAGTGGTCAGACCGTAGCATTCGTCGGTATGAGCGGCGGCGGTAAGTCAACGATGATCAGTCTGATTCCAAGATTTTATGATGTAACTTCAGGTAAGATTTTAGTGGACGGCCGCCCGATCGATGCGTATACGATAGAAAGTCTGCGCAGTCAGATCGGTATGGTGATGCAGGACAATATTCTGTTTTCGGAATCAATCAGAGAGAATATTCTGCTCGGTAAACCAGATGCCACTGAAGAAGAGATGATCTACGCGGCGAAACTCGCTAATGCACATGACTTTGTCATGAGTCTACCAGATGGATATGAGACTGAAGTCGGAGAACGCGGCGTCAAATTATCCGGTGGTCAGAAACAGCGTGTGGCTATTGCCCGTGTCTTCCTGAAGAATCCGCCGATACTAATTCTTGATGAAGCAACCAGTGCACTGGATCTTGAAAGTGAAGCGGTTATCCAGGAAGCGCTGGAAACACTGTCAAAAGACCGGACGACAGTCATTGTTGCTCATCGCTTATCGACTATTACACATGCGGATAAAATTGTCGTCGTTCAAAACGGTGAAATCGTTGAAACCGGCACACATCATGAACTGATGGACAATCAATCCCATTACTATAACCTATATACCATTCAGCATTTGGAGGGATAATACCTCCAATGGATTGAAGCAACTATCTGCCTGTTATATGATATGACTATCATATAACAGGTTTTTTGAAAGAGGAGATATAAGTGGATCTAAGTTTCATGGAACATGATACATTGGCTGCAGCAAAAGCAATGCTCGGCAAAAGACTGACGACTATCGTTGATGGGGTGACGGCGTCAGGCTATATTACAGAAGTGGAAGGTTACTTAGGAATTAATGATAAGGCGGCCCATGCTTATGGTGGGCGGCGCACAAAGAAGAATGAAATGATGTATCGACCGTTCGGTACTATCTATGTCTATACGATGCACGGTCATCACTGCATGAACTTCATTACGCGTGATGCTGAATCACCCGAAGGAATATTGATTCGTGCGGTTGAACCGATTGAAGGGATTGAAGTGATGCAGCAGCGCCGAGGAAGAATGGACCATCTGACAGACGGACCTGGCAAACTGACTCAGAGTATGGGTGTCAAGCGTGAACTGCATAATGGACTGAAGTTGAATGAAGGACCGATTATAATTACAGAAGGGCGGACGCCTGAAGCAATCGTTGAATCAAAAAGAATCGGAATAGCCAACAAAGAGGAAGCGAGCGATTATTTGTACCGCTTCACTGTTAAAGGTAATCCGTACGTCTCAAAAGATAGAGTGAAAGCTGCAGCTAACCTTGGCTGGTCATAATAGAACACCCCGCTGCTTATAAGCAGCGGGGTGTTCTATTACATATCGAAGTTCTCGTCTTCTACATTGATTTTCTGTTCTTCTTTGTGATATTTGTAGAAGCTATGAGTCAATGTATCCAGATGTTCTAATTTCTCGCGGTACTCAAACATGGCACCGATGACTTGGAAGACATGCTGCTTATAGTAATTTTCCTCGTGAGCATGATAACGGTTCAACTCTTTCAAATAAGCATCGAGCAGATCTTCTTTGAATTGCTCAGTAACGAGAGATGTATCGGCAGCGCGCCCTAAAGATACTTTATTCGTGACACGCATCAGCAGTTCCTCATGATAAGTCATCAGTTCGTCCAGTTCGAACTTGATCTGCACTCTTAAATCTTCTGGCAGATTTAATATATCATTCTCGTAACGGTTCAACTTTTTGAGCAGTTCATAAGCTTTCCTCGTTGAGCTGATGATTTCTTTGAACAGAATTTTTTTCCGAGTATTCCTGTAAGCCTGTTTTTTCGTATAGGCACGTTCATTCTTATACAGATCATACTGCGTCTCAAGTGAGATAATCCGCGACTGAAAGTCTTCCAGGTCTTTCTTGACAATTTGATACTCGCTCGTCCCGTTAATGCTGAGTCTGATCCACTTGAATATATCTCCGCATACATTGAGGCAGTTGTAATAAAGTTTCGTCTCATACTTCGGTGGCAGAAAGACAAGGTTGACAATAAACGCACTGATGACACCGATCATGACGAACGTGAAACGCATCAAGGCTGTCTGGAAAAAGTCACCTTCATGATGATCCATAATAATCAGCTGCGTTACGACTGCCAGTCCTGTGACATTTTGAAGTTTGAGCTGGCTCAGCAGAGCAATCAATATAATAGACGACAATGCGCTGATTAAAATATGAACGCCGAACAGCTGTACCATAATCACCGCAAGCAGGGCACCGATTAAATTCCCTTGAAATTGCTCAATGATCGTCTTATATGATTTATAGACGCTTGGTTGAACTGCGAACAATGCAGAGATGCCGGCTACAACCGATCCTTGAACATTGATGAGCTGGGCGAGAGATAACGCCAGTGCTATGGATACACCTGTTTTGAATATTCGAGCTCCTAGTTTCATATAGTAACCTCACTAGACTATGACATTACTATTCTTATACCTTATAGGCATTTACTTTACAAGAGAAAGCTGCTTGAAACTGTTTTCAACAGCAATCAATGTGTTGTTGATATCTTCTTCTGTATGTCTAATCGTAATGAACCACGCTTCATATTTGGAAGGTGCTAAATTAATACCTTCATTCAGCATCAGCTTGAAGAAACGGGCAAATAATTCTCCGTCAGTATTTTCAGCCTGCTCATAGTTAGTGACTTTTTCAGTAGTGAAGTACAGCGTCATTGCACCTTTTAGACGGTTGATGGTCGCTGGTATGTTATATTTTGTGATCAGTGCATTGATGCCGTCTTCCAGCTGTCTGCCTAATCGGTCTAAATAGTCATAAGTTCCTTCTTCTTTGATGACTTCAAGCAGCGCAATACCGGCCTGCATGCTGAGCGGATTACCGGCCATTGTTCCTGCTTGATAAGCTTTGCCGAGCGGTGCAACGTGCTCCATAATATCCTGGCGTCCGCCGTAAGCCCCGATTGGCAGGCCGCCGCCGATGATTTTTCCGAATGCTGTCAAATCAGGTTTGACGCCGAGCATATCCTGCGCACCGCCGTAACAGAAGCGGAAGGCTGTGATGACTTCATCGTAAATGACAAGTGAGCCATTGCTGTGTGCGATATCGTTGATTGCTTCAAGGAATCCTTCAGCGGGTTCGACAATACCGAAGTTACCGACAATCGGTTCAACGAGAACTGCTGCAATCTGATCGCTGAAATGATGGATGGCTTCTTTGAATGAGTCAATATCATTGAACGGTACAGTAATGACTTCCTGTGCGACGCTTTTCGGCACGCCGGCAGAATCTGGTGTTCCGAGCTGACTAGGACCGCTGCCTGCTGCCACTAATACTAAGTCCGAGTGGCCGTGGTAACAGCCGGCAAATTTAATGATTTTGTCACGTTTTGTATAGGCACGTGCCACACGAATTGTAGTCATAACTGCTTCTGTACCCGAATTGACAAATCGTACTTTTTCCAGTGAAGGGATTGCTTCCTGCAGCATCTTTGCAAATGTCACTTCGTGCTTTGTCGGTGTACCGTAAAGAATACCAGTTTCAGCGGCTTTTTTGATGGCTTCTGTAATATGAGGATGAGCATGTCCAGCAATGATCGGGCCATAAGCTGCTAAATAATCGATGTATTGATTACCGTCGACGTCATAGAAGTAAGCACCGTCGCCGCGTTCCATAACGACTGGAGCGCCGCCGCCGACCGCTTTGTAGGACCGGGAAGGTGAATTGACACCGCCGAGAATATAGCGGTCTGCTTCTTTTTGGATACGTTCTGATTCAGTAAATTTCATTTAATAACCTCTTTTGCTTAATATTTTACATCACTTATCGTAACATAAATATCATAAAACTTTGAGCAGGAGGAATAGTTGATGAAAATGCCGGCATTTCAATTAGTTAATCAGCACGGACAGCAGGTGACTGAAGCGGATCTGCTTGATCAAGTGACCATTCTATATTTCTATCCAAGAGATAATACGCCTACATGTACAACCCAGGCTGTTGATTTCACTGAAAATATGGAGCAGTTCACTAAGAAGGGTATTCAAGTTTACGGGGTCAGTGGTGATAGCATGAAAAAGCATCAGAACTTTATCAACAAATATAGCATCGGATTTGATTTATTGGTCGATGAAGCGTTTAAGTTATCAGAACAGCTGGGTATTTATCAATTAAAGAAGAGTTTCGGCAAAGAAGCGATGGGCATTGTGCGTACGACTTTAATCATCGGTCCGGATCTTGAAATCCTTAAACGCTTTGATAAAGTGAATGTCAAACAGCAGATGGAAGATATATGGGGGTTCATTGATGAAAATCATATCAACGGTTAATTTAAAGACACTACTGGATGATTTAAAAAGTGAGTTCAGTGACCATGACTGGATTGAGCGGTCGTCACTTGATGATTTGACAGAGGATGATCTTAAAACAGTTGAAGTATTGATTGCTTATGATTCTGAGCTTGACGTCACTCAGATGCCGAAACTTAAGTGGCTTGTCTGGTATGCAGCAGGTGTCAATCGACTGCAGTTACAGTATATGAAAGAACATGGAATCATCTTGACCAACGCGAAAGGTATTCATAAAATCCAAATCGCGGAGTTCATCTTTGCTTATATTATGGCGGACTATAAACATCTTGATGAGTTTCATGAGCTGCAGCAAACGCGTGGTTACAAGACTAATATTAGAACGACTGAACTGTTTGAATCGGTGATCTGTTTCCTTGGTACAGGAGAGATTGCTGTACGTGCAGCTCGTCTCGCACAAGCATTCGGCATGAAAACTATTGGAATCAATACAGATGGAAGAAGTATTGAGCACTTTGATGAGACTGTGCAGCTTGCTGACAGAGAGACAGCTTTCCGTGAAGCGGATATTATCGTCAACGTACTGCCTGAAACTGAACAAACGACCGAGCTGTTGACCATGAATGATTTTAAGGCAATGGGTGATAGTGCGCTGTTCATCAATGTCGGGCGTGGAACAGTGGTCAATGAGTCAGTGCTTATCGCAGCATTAACAAACAGAGTGATAAGAAAAGCCGCGCTTGACGTATATTATGATGAACCGCTCGATTCTTCCCATCCGCTATATGAACTGGACAATGTTATAATGACGCCGCATATTACCGGATTGAGCAGAAGGTATAATGAACGTGCTACTGAAATATTGAAGCAGAATATGAGGATGGGTATTGATAACAGCGATAAATTTGTCAATCTTGTAGATTATGATAAAGGTTACTGACCTCTACATTGACAGCATTTGTCTATAACGAGTATCATATAAGTAAATAATTATAAGTAGAAAGAAGGTGCGGGTATGGCGGTTACAAGAGTTTCACTGGAAACTAAACTGCAGGAAGCCGTGCAGCAGCTTCGGGACAGTGGCGTAAGAATTACCCCGCAGAGACAGGGGATACTGACTTACTTAATCGAAGCGGACAGCCATCCGACAGCAGATGAAATCTATAAGGCGTTATCTCCACAATATCCTACGATGAGTGTAGCGACGGTTTATAATAACTTAAAAGTATTCAAAGAGAGTGATCTGGTTAAAGAACTGACATATGGTGATTCTGCCAGTCGCTATGACTTTGACTCACATAATCATTACCATATCATCTGCAGCGAATGCGGGAAAATCAATGATTTTCAATATCCGAAACTAGATGAAGTAGAGAATATAGCGGAGCACATCACGAACTTCAATGTCACCCACCATCGGATGGAGATTTACGGCATCTGTCCGGAATGCCAGCAGAAGGCTGACCATTAACGAATAAAAGACATCCTTCCAATTAGGAAGGATGTCTTTTATTTAGTCTCTCGCGGTTGTTCAAGTTTTTTACTTTTACGTTTATTATTATAATCCTCATCAAATGCTTTACCAGCCAACGATGGATCAAGTGTAAGTGGTTCATTGCAACGTGCACAAATATCAGCACGACCGAGCATTTTAGTATATTGATTACAGTTCGGACATTGGACGGTAATTGCACGAGTAGATAACATACCGATCCAGAAGTAAACGATAAAACTTAAAATGAAAGCTAATGTTCCGATCAGCAGGAATAACGAGAATAAGAGCTGGCTTTTAGTGAAGTAGAATAGAACAACACCTAAATACATGACAAACATCGCAATGAAAATGAGACTAAGTGCCCATGTTCTTATACGATTGATTTTACTTGCTGGCTTTTTGCCGAATTTCAAATGATCATCTCCTAGATTGTTTACTGCATGAATTATATCACAACATCTCCTATAGAATGAACTGAACAAAATCGATTAGTTCCTGTAATGCTGCATACTGAATATAGCTGAACAAGTTTTTTATAAAAAGTTGATAAAAACTGTTGACTCATCCAATTCATCTTGTTAAGATATAAAAGTCGCTGAAAACAGCAGACAAACATCGCAGCAGCTTGAAAAATTAAATTATCAAAAGTGTAAAAAAGACGCTTGTCTTTAACGAAAAAAGCGAGTAAAATTTTTTATGCAAGACGGAACAAAACACAATCGAGCAGCTAACGCTTAAGTGTAAAACTTCCTAAAGAAAAAGCTTGATTCACAAGAAGATAGCTGATATAATTTAATCTTGTAACAGCGAAAAA
>CAACWY010000086.1_pt1 | contig 36199 bp, 39 predicted proteins | sample 2275801 | NCBI WGS metagenome assembly CAACWY01 (sample SAMEA5312475, study PRJEB27640) | indoor metagenome | biome: indoor environment; feature: uncontrolled; material: tiles wood | place: Germany | collected 2014-07-07 | reverse complement strand
CTGCTTGTAAGGCAGATGCTCTCCCAGCTGAGCTAATCCTCCATAATGATTCTGCCCGGCAACGTCCTACTCTCACGGGACGTCAGTCCAACTACCATCGGCGCTAAAGAGCTTAACTTCTGTGTTCGGTATGGGAACAGGTGTGACCTCTTTGCCATCGTCACCAGACAAAAATCGAATACTTATTAAGTATAAAGATTTCATTTTGTTTTTGCAACAGTAAATTTTACACTTGCTTAACAATTGAAATCATTGTTTGATTCACAGTCGATTGTTATGTCACAAGCGACTTTTTTATATTACATGATTGCAAGATTGATGTCAACGGTTTTCCTTAACAAAATCTATAAAAATTGCCCGGCCTTGTCAGCCGGACATTCATTTATTACTTTTGTCTCATATAAGGGAATAATAACACGTCTCTAATAGATGGTGAATCAGTTAACAGCATGACTAAACGGTCGATACCGATGCCGAGTCCACCTGTAGGCGGCATACCGTATTCCAGTGCTTCAATGAAATCATCATCCATCTCGTGTGCTTCGTCGTTTCCTTCTTCTTTCTCTACCATCTGTGCTTCAAAACGCTGACGCTGGTCGATCGGGTCATTCAATTCAGTGAAGGCATTCGCATGTTCGCGACGAACAATGAACAGCTCGAATCGATCTGTAAAGCGTTTGTCTTCTGGATTCTGCTTAGCAAGCGGAGAGATTTCTACCGGATGACCATAGATGAATGTCGGTTGAACGAGTTGCTCTTCGACTTTCTGTTCGAAAAATTCATTCAGAATATGACCGTATTTCATATTAGGTTTCACATCAATGCCATGTTCTTTGGCCAATTGATGCGCTTCTTCATCTGATGAAACCTCATAGAAGTTCACACCTGTATATTCTTTTACCGCATCAACCATATGCCATCTGCGCCAGTTCGGTGCAAGGTTAATTTCTTCACCGTTGTAAGTGACGGTAGTAGAGCCAGTAACCTGCTCAGCGATATGAGCAATCAAAGATTCTGTTAAATCCATAATATCATTATAGTCAGCATACGCTTCGTACAATTCAATCATTGTGAATTCCGGGTTATGACGCGTAGATATTCCTTCGTTACGGAAAACACGGCCGATTTCGTATACTTTTTCAAGGCCGCCGACAATCAGACGTTTTAGATGAAGTTCAATGGCAATACGCATATATAGTGTCATATCAAGAGCATTATGATGTGTAACGAATGGTTTCGCTGCAGCACCACCTGCAATCGCGTGCATCATCGGTGTTTCTACTTCAAGGAAACCTTTTTGATTCAAGTAATTGCGCATCTCTTGAATGATACGGCTGCGTGTAATAAATGTCTGTGTTGATTCATCACTTGTGATTAAGTCGAGGTAACGTTGACGGTAGCGCTGTTCAACATCCTGCAGGCCGTGGAATTTATCAGGTAACGGACGCAGTGCTTTAGCGAGCATTTTAAATGATGTCGCTTTAACAGATAATTCACCTGTATTTGTTTTGAACATAACACCTTCGATGCCGACGATATCGCCTAGATCGGCATTGTTCCATAAGTCAAACTGTTCATCACCAATTTGATCTTTACGCACATAGATTTGGATCTGTCCTGTCAAATCTTTGACGTGTGCAAACCCTGCTTTACCTTTGCCGCGCTTTGTCATAATCCGTCCAGCAATTGTTGTATGTGATTCTTCTTCTTTGTCATGCAGTTCTTCTTTAGAGAATTGATCCCATTCTGCAGCGAGACTTGCTGCTGTTCCAGTTCTCTCAAATTTCTGACCGAATGGATCCATACCGAGGTCCAGCAGATCCTGCATTTTTTGGCGGCGGACCAGCATCTGGTCGTTTAATTCTTCTGTCATGGTTACACTCCTTCAGCTACTTTTTCTTCTTCCAGCACATTTTTTTCGAACGTTCTTAGTATATCAACTAATTCATCGCGTGTCTCGGCTGCATTGATTAATTTGCGGGCTTTACCGTTGCCTTTGACGCCTTTTAAATACCATGAAGCATGCTTGCGCATCTCCATGACCGCAATCTTTTCACCTTTCAGATGAATCAGACGGTCCAAATGCAGAATTGCGACGTCCATCTTCTCAGTGATAGAAGGTTCCGGTTTTAATTCACCTGTCTCCAGGTAGTGCACAGTCCGGTAAATCATCCAAGGATTGCCGAGTGCTTCGCGGCCGATCATTACAGCATCAACACCTGTTTCATCCAGCATTTTCTTGGCCAGTTCAGGAGAAGTCACATCACCGTTACCAACGACAGGAATTGACACCGCTTCTTTAACTTGTTTGATGACATTCCAGTCGGCATGACCTTCGTACATCTGTACTCGTGTACGTCCATGGACTGCAATCGCTGCCGCTCCTGCTTTTTCAATCATCTTTGCATTTTCAACCGCATAAATATGGTCATCATCCCAGCCGATACGCATCTTCACCGTTACTGGTTTTGATACGGCTTCTACAACTGCAGAGACCATCTCATAAATTTTAGGTGGATCAAGCAGCCATCTTGCTCCTGCTTCACACTTGATGATCTTTGATACAGGACAGCCCATATTGATATCGATAATATCAGCTGTTGTATTCTGATCGACATATTTAGCTGCTTCTACAAGCGTCTCTTTTTCGCCACCGAAAATCTGCAGTGACAACGGTCGCTCGTTCTCATCAATATAGAGCATCTTCATTGTTTTTTCATTGTTGAAAAGAATCGCTTTATCGCTGACCATTTCTGCACAGACCAGTCCTGCACCGAATTCTTTCACTGTCAATCTGAATGCTGCGTTACAAACACCTGCCATTGGTGCTAGAACCACTTTGTTATTAATTTCAATATCGCCTATTTTCCACATAATTATAGCCTCACTTATAGTTTCCTAACTTCCGGGTCATCATACACGAGTTCACTTATTTTCTGCTGTGCTAAAGGATGGACAGCATCTGGTGCAATTTCATTCAAAGGTATTAATACAAAGCTGCGGTCCAGCATATACGGATGCGGTACCTGCAGCGTAGGTTCGTCAATGACCTGATCTTCCACTAATAGAATATCCAGATCAATCGTCCGAGGTCCCCAGTGGATTTTACGGACGCGTGCCAGCTGCTGTTCAATCGATTGACATACAGCAAGAATCTGCTGTGCAGTCAATGATGTATTAAGCGTGACGCACAGATTATAGAAATCATCCTGTGCCACACCGCCGACAGGTGCCGTCTCATAGATGGAAGAGGTTTTAACGATCTGGATGCATTCAGTGTCACTTAACAATTCCACTGCTCGTTCAAGCTGCTGCCGTCTGTTGCCGATATTACTGCCAAGACTCAAGTAAATAGTAGTCATTATACTACCTCACACGATGGATTTCAATCCCTACGCCGTCATAATGACCGACAATCGGAGGATTTTCCTTAGTTATTCTGATGGTTAACGCCACTACACGATTATAGTGAGCAAACAGCTTTTTGGCAATACGTCCGGCGACATGTTCCAGCAGTTGAGAAGGTTCTTTCATTTCTTCTTCGATGATATGAAAGACTTCGCCGTAGTTGACCGTAGTGTCGAGCGCATCTGTTTCAGACGCTTCAGTAAGGTCAAGCGACAATTCAGTATCGACTACAAAGATCTGTCCGAGTTTGTTCTCTTCCTCAAAAACACCGTGATAAGCATAGAATTTCATTCCATGCAAAAATATTTTATCCATGAATTATCCTCGCAATCCGTCAGCGACACGCGCCACTTTTTTATTCATCGCTACATTGTGAACACGTACCGCATGTACACCCTTTGTAATTCCCCATACTGTTGTAGCAGCAGTACCTTCGTCTCTTGCGTCAGCCGGCAGACCGTCATCAAGTAATTCCTTGACCATACGCTTTCGGCTCGTTGCGAGCAGTACTTTGTAGCCGAGACTGCAAAGTTCATCAAGTCGTCTCATGACTTCGATTTCCTGTGCTCTTGATTTAGCAAAACCGATGCCTGGATCCAACCATATATCTTCGTGCTTGATGCCAGCGTGTTGTGCGCGCTCTGCCTGCTGCAATAAATCCTCAGTGATTGCTGCCATAACATCTCCTGTGATTTCTCTGTCGTCATTATGCATGAGAAATATTTTCGCCCGATGTTTAGCAACTACGTCAAACATCGCACGATCATATTTTCCTGCCCATTGATCATTGACGAAGTCTGCTCCTGCCTTAAGGGCTGCGTCAGCCACTTCACTTCTAAATGTATCGACAGAGAGCAGCACATCCAATGACTGGAGTGCTTCAATTACAGGAATGACGCGGTCGAGTTCTTCCGTCACAGTGATTTCCTGATGCCCCGGTCGCGTAGAATATCCGCCGACATCCACTATATCCACACCTTGCTGCATCATCTCTTCCACCCGTTGAACCGCACGCGCTACTGAATTGTATTGACCGCCGTCAGAAAATGAATCCGGCGTGACATTAAGAATACCCATTATCAACGTTTCCATTTGTACCTCCTGTATGCTCCACATTCCTATCTATTATAGCAAATAAAAAAGCTATCTCATGACAAGATAGCTTGATCAATATGTTATTTGCCGAGTTCTGCGTACAATGCTGTAGACAAGTAACGCTCACCGTTACTTGGCAGGATGGCAACGACATTTTTACCTGCACCCAGTTCTACTGCTTTTTGAATAGCAGCATATACGGCAGCACCAGATGAAATACCACCTAGTATTCCTTCTTCACGCGCTACTTTGCGGCTTGTTTCCATCGCATCATCATTAGATACTTGTGTGATTGATTGATAGACGTTAGTGTTCAGTGTGTCAGGAACAAATCCTGCACCGATTCCTTGGATTTTGTGAGGACCCGGTTGACCACCGCTCAAGACTGGTGAATCAGTCGGCTCAACGGCAACGATATGAACGTCAGGATGGCTTTCTTTAATGACTTCTCCTGCACCGGTAATTGTACCCCCTGTCCCAATACCCGCTACAAAAGCATCGATTGTCAAGCCTTCCATAGCCGCCACGATTTCAGGACCAGTTGTTTTTCTATGAACTTCTGGATTTGCCATATTTTCAAACTGCTGCGGCATGAAGTAGCCTTTTTCATCACGCAGTTCGTTTGCTTTTGCAATAGCACCCTTCATTCCTTCAGCGCCCGGTGTCAACACGAGTTCAGCGCCGTAAGCACGCAATAATGTACGACGTTCCTGACTCATTGTATCAGGCATTACTAATACTGCTCTGTAACCTTTAGCCGCTGCAACCATCGCGAGACCAATTCCTGTATTACCGGAAGTCGGTTCAATAATTGTATCACCCGGCTGTAATTTGCCGTCTTGTTCTGCTGCATTGATCATTGCAATCGCAATACGGTCTTTAACTGATGAACCCGGGTTCTGATATTCCAGTTTCACATAAACATCTGCTGCCCCTTCAGGAACAACACGGTTCAGTTTGACAATCGGTGTATCTCCAATTACTTCCGTAATATTGTTAACTCGTTTAGCCATGATTCGATCTCCTCCAAAGCCTAGTATAGTTATCGGATTAATTATATCAGCTGAAACCCACCAATTCAAAATTATTGCTTTAGCGCTTCCAATTCTTCTTCAGAGAAATAATATTTCTCACGACAGAAGTGACATTCAACTTCAGCTCCGTGATCTTCTTTGATCATGCTGTCAATCTCTGCACTGCCGAGTCCTTTAATGGCTGTGCTGAATTTTTCTTTGCCACAGTTACATTTAAATTCAACCGGCATACGGTCAATGATACGAATATTATCTTCTCCAAGTACTTCTTCAAGCAGCTGCTCAGGAGACAGTCCTTTGTCAATCAACAGGGAAACCGGCTGCATGTCACCGATACGCTGTTCAATCGCACTGATAGTTTCTTCTGACGCGCCCGGCATTAACTGGATGATAAATCCGCCGGCTGCTTTGATTGTATTATCCGGATTGACGAGTACACCTAGACCGACAGCTGACGGGACCTGCTCACTTGTCACAAAATAATACGTGAAGTCTTCTCCGAGTTCACCTGAGACAATCGGCGTAGAACCCGTAAAGAAATCTCTCATTCCAATGTCTTTGACGACATTTAATGAGCCGGTCGTACCGACAGCGCGGCGGACATCCAGCTTGCCGTGCTCATTCAAATCAAAGTGTGTCTGTGGATTCGTCACATAGCCGCGCACTTCTCCTTTGCCGTTTGCATCAACAATGATCTGTCCGATCGGTCCCCCGCCGTTAATCGTGATGGTCAGCTTCTCTTCGTTCTTCAGCATAGAGCCCATCATGATGCCTGCTGTCATGGAACGTCCCAGTGCTGCAGACGCGGTCGGCCATGTGTAATGCCTCGTCTGTGCTTCCTGTACTGCATTTGTCGAACGGACGCTGAATGCGCGCACTTCATCATTGAACGCAAGCGCTCTTACTAAATAGTCTTCCATAGTCATTCTCCTTTAAAAAATCCCTTTCTTCCTGTCAGACAGTGAGAAAGGGATAGAAATTTAAAATTCATCTTTATCCAGACGGTCAACTTTTCGTTCAGGCTGGTTGCTGCTTTGGTCCTGAACATCGTCACCCTCTTCTAATTCTTTTTTGACTTCTTCGTATGATGAGCCGATTTTGTCATCAGCATCATCTACATCTGTAATGGTTACTCTGTCATCACTATGTTGAACGGTCACTCTGTCATCTGACTTCACTGTCGGATGATAGAGATGTGAATCATCATAGCTTACTTCAGGCAGTGTCCCGTTGCGGAACAAGCTTTCGATCTGATTGGCCACAAGTGTTTCTTCAACGAGTAACGTTCTTGCAATCAGATCGAGTTGTTCACGGTGTTCAGTCAAGATTTCGCGACAGCGCTCATACGCTTCTTTGATAATACGCTGTATTTCAAGGTCGATTTCGTAGGCAATCTGATCGGAATAATTCGGCTCAGAATGCATATCACGGCCTAAGAACACTTCGCCGCCTTGTGTATTACCGAATTGAAGGGGTCCAAGTTTATCACTCATACCATATTCAGTAACCATTTGACGCGCAATTCCTGTAGCACGCTGGAAGTCGTTATGAGCACCAGTAGATACTTCGCCGAATGTAATTTCTTCTGCGACACGACCGCCGAGCAGTCCGACAATCTTATCCAGCAGTTCCGGCTTCGTCATGAAATAACGGTCCTGCTTCGGTAACATCATTGCGTAACCACCGGCCTGGCCGCGCGGTACGATTGTCACTTTATGAACCATCTCTGCTTCATCAAGTACTTTACCGATGACTGTATGACCTGCTTCATGCCATGCGACAATATTGCGTTCTTTCTCTGAGATGACACGTGATTTCTTAGCTGGACCTGCAATGACTCGGTCCGTTGCTTCATCGATGTCACGCATATCGATTTTCGTTTTACCTTGACGGGCAGCGACTAATGCGGCTTCGTTCAATAGGTTTTCGAGATCGGCACCAGAGAAACCTGGTGTGCGCTGACTAAGTGCTTTGATATCTACTGTTTCATCAAGTGGTTTGTTGCGCGCATGTACTCTCAGTACCGCTTCACGTCCTTTGACATCTGGACGACCCACTTGAATCTGTCTGTCAAAACGACCTGGACGAAGTAGCGCCGGGTCTAGAATGTCAGGACGGTTAGTTGCAGCAATCATAATGATGCCTTCATTTTCACCGAAACCATCCATTTCAACAAGTAACTGGTTGAGTGTCTGCTCACGCTCATCATGACCGCCGCCGACACCTGCACCACGCTGACGACCAACTGCATCGATTTCATCGATGAAGATGATACATGGGGCATTTTTCTTTGCGTTTTCGAACAAGTCGCGGACACGGCTCGCACCGACACCGACGAACATTTCGACGAAGTCAGAACCACTGATAGAGAAGAACGGTACGCCTGCTTCTCCTGCTACAGCGCGGGCAAGTAACGTTTTACCTGTCCCTGGAGGGCCGACTAACAGTACCCCTTTAGGAATACGAGCACCCATTTTTTTGAACTTGCGATTGTCTTTTAGGAAATCAACAATTTCTACAAGTTCCTGTTTCTCTTCGTCTGCACCTGCAACATCTGTAAATCTTACTTTTTTCTTTTTGTCGTCGTACAGTTTTGCTTTAGATTTACCGAAGTTCATCACACGGCCACCGCCGCCGCCACCTTGTGACTGTGACAAGAAGAAGATAAAGAAGAAGGCAAGCAGTAATAACGGGATTAATGTTGAGAGCATACCTAAGAAGACATTCTGTTTCTCAGCAGGTTTAATAGTAAAGTCCATTTCACCTTTATTGGCTTCTGCAATATCTGTAATTCTTTCTAGATCTTTCTCGTTATTGTAAAGTACGACAGATGTAAATGTTTCATTTTTGTCTGCACCTTTTAGTTTACCATTGACTAAATAAACTTCCTGAGCCGGTTGTAACGTCAATTCTTCCACGTTACCTTTTTCCAGTTCGGTCATTAATTTTGTATATGTGATTGGTTTTGGCAGGGCGCCGTTACCATTAATCCAAGAAAATACACCAAAAATGACGATGCCGAATAAAGCGACCATCAGAATATTACGAAAGGCCTTTTGCATTCACGTTATCCTCCTAATTCATATGTAAAGCTAAAAAAATTCTATCATACTTAATCGCTATCAAGCTACTAATTGCACTTCAAAAATCAAAAATAGTCAAACTCAGTCAGATTTCTATTATTTAGCGTAAATTTCTTCTTTGAGAAGGCCGATATAAGGTAGGTTTCTATATTTCTCCTGATAGTCAAGACCATAGCCTACTACGAAATCATCAGGAATTTTTTCTCCCACATATTTCGCTTGAATATCAACTTTGCGACGTGATGGTTTATCGAGAAGCGTCACAATTTCGATAGAATTTGCTTTGCGGTATTTCAACAGATCGATAATAGAGTTAAGTGTTGTACCCGTTTCAAGAATGTCTTCGATAATGATGACATCACGGTTCTCAACTGATGTTCCCAGATCTTTAAGGATTTTCACTTCTCCCGTGCTTTCCGTACCACCGTGATAACTTGATACGTCCATAAAGTCAATTTCGACATGTGTATCGATATGTTTGATCAAGTCTGTCATAAACAAGACAGACCCTTTCAGTATACCGACACATAGCGGCAATTTACCGTTATAATCTTCAGTCAGTTGTTTACCAAGTCTGTTGCAGGCTGCTTCAATCTGTTCCTCTGTCAATACGATGCTTCCGATATCATTATGCATGTTGTTCTTCTCCTTTAATTATCAATATGTCGTGTATAGGGTGGTGCGCACGTTTTAACGTGCCGACTGCTACAATGCTTCCTTCTATTTCTACAATCGGCAGCCTGATTCTTTCAGAATCCGGCACCTTGTCATTGATCATGATGCGATTAACCTTCTGGTGATGATTGCCAACCTTTATTTTATCATGAGGCTGCGGCAGTCTGACAATAATTATTTGATCAGTTGGAGAGGTCAGTTCAATTTCATAATCATTGAATAAGTATTTCCCAGGTGATTGAATCTCCAAATAATCATCTAGCGGCTGGACACGGTGTACCATCAATTTATCATATGCAATTTCAATATTCCATTGTGAAGTCACAGAGAAACTGACCTGCACAGTATCCGACGCTGCAACCCGGATAATTTCATCAAGGTAGCTGAGCGCCAGTGGTTCGTGTTCACTTGACTCAATCAGCTGGACTAATAAGGCGCGTTTCACTAAGTGATTCAGCTGGTTGAACGCCTCTCTCGCCCAGCGGTACCCCCGCTTTGTTTCAGTCACAGCACGGCTGAAGTCCAAAACGTTCAGTGCAATCAGTTCCAGCACATCTGCATGCCAGTCAGCAAAATCAATCAATGCATCGGATGACAGCTGGTCGATGGCATCTATAGTCGGCAGCAGTTCGTGACGAATCGCATTGCGTGCGTATTTTGTGCTGCTGTTCGATGCGTCTTCCATGTAGGGAATAGCATGAGTTTCAGCATAGGCACGTAATGCCGACTTACTGACATCTTTCAGCGGCCTGCACAATTGATAGCTGCTCCGCTTGTCATCTGTAATCCCTAGCGGCTGCATATAGAAGCGGCGCGTCAACAGACGAAAGGCTATCGTTTCCAGCTGATCGCCCCGATGGTGAGCCGTCAGCAGAACATCCAGTCGCTGATCGGTCATCACTTGATCAAAAAACTGATAGCGGTAATCACGGGCTGCCTGCTGGATACTTTTATCGGCATCAAAGTAGCCGGATGGAATCTGCGATGTATAGCAGGGAATGCCATAAGTTGCTGCATAATGCTCAATCATCTGCTGTTCCACTGCTGATTCGGCGCGCAGCCCATGATTGACGTGCACGATTGATAATGTTTTGAATGTCCCGGACGTTCTCACCTGATCGAGCAGGACCATAGAGTCAACGCCGCCTGATACAGCAACCGCTACATGCTGCTCAGCATTCCAGCAACAATTCATTGTCAGCCCTCCTTCAAATAACAAAAAGATTGTCCGCAGACAATCTTTCTGACAATCTATTAACGTTTAGAACCTTTACCACCACGACGTGACTCAGTCTGACGTTTAATTGAAGTTAGTCGATCTTCACTATCCTTCAGGAAGTTGGACAGTTTCTTCTCAAAATCCTCAGGCTTTTTCTCCTGCTGTGGTGCTCTCTGAGGTCTTGGTCTTTCTTTTGCTTTTTTTATAGAAAGGCTGATTTTGCCGTCAGTACCTATAGTTAATACTTTGACTTCTACTTCCTGACCTAGTTCGAGGTGATCTGCAACATTTTCAACGTAACTATCTGCTACTTCACTAATATGCACAAGACCACTTTTTCCTTCAGGCAACTCCACAAATGCACCGAAATTTTTAATGCCTGTGACCTTACCTTTTAACTTACTTCCAACTTCAATTGACATATGTTTAATGAATCCTCCCAGATTTTTTTCCTATCTTTATTATATGACTGATTCCTTTAAATGACAACCAGCTTCATTAGTTTTCTGAATGTTTACTCTTCGTCAGCTTTTTTACCGTTGTCCTCATCAGGTATCTTGAATATGATTTCTCCGTCATTGCTCAGGAAATATTCACTGCGTGCTATTTTAGTAATATATTCTTTGTTGTTTAACTGCTTCAACTTTTCTTTTAAGGCAATTTCTTTGTCCTTCAGCTGAGCGAGTTCTTCTGTTTTAGCATCCTGAGCTTGTTTCAATTCTTTATTCTGCTGCAGCTGGACAATCAGCAATATTGTCAGAAATAGCAAGATGGCCACCAGCACGCCGCCGAATACTGACATTCTCTTTCTGACGACACGGCTGGACTTCACTTTGATCCGGTTCTGCTTCGTGTAGTCGTTGTTAATATTTTTAACTTTACGCGCCATCTTGATTCCCCCTATTCAAGCATAGAATTAACTTTCTCTTCTTTTTTCACTTCAAACATCTGCTTTGCGTTGTCTTTAGTAGCATGTTCTGACAATGCCGTCACTTCGACAGTAATGATACGCTGTCCGAGTTTAACTACCAGTTCATCGCCGATATTGACATTGGATGATGCTTTTGCAACGTTACCGTTGATAGTAATACGTCCCTGGTCACTCACTTCTTTAGCAAGTGTCCGTCGTTTGATCAACCGTGATACTTTCAAATATTTATCGAGTCTCATTCTATATCTCCTTTATCGCTTGTTCTATCGGTATGCCTTGCTGCATGCGTTCATAGATGGCTGCCACAACGTCAGCAAACACTTTTTCTGCTTTGAATTCCCGAGGCTGTTTGCCTTCTTTACGCTTTTCTGCTTCCCATATGACGTTCAGCTCTTCTATCGTGCTGATTTGTTCTGCACCAAAGACATGGGGATGTCGACGAATCATCTTGTCAGTAATTGACGTCACTACTTCTCTGACATCAAACATTTCTTCTTTTTCTGCTATAGCTGCATGGAAGACTACCTGCAGTAGAATATCGCCGAGCTCCTCAATGATATTGTCGATATCATCTGCATCAATCGCGGCCATCAGTTCATAGCTTTCTTCAATCAAATACCGTTTCAATGATTGATGGGTCTGTTTCTGATCCCACGGGCAGCCATTCGGACCTACGAGTGTTGTCATTACTTCAACTAAAGTACTAAATTCACCATTCAGGCCGTCACCGGTCACTGGTGGAATGAACAAACTTGTCAGATTGGATTCTTGGAATTCATGGTCTAATTCATATAGCGGCACGTGTTGATAAGTTGCAGCCGCACCGCGTGCACCAGTGATAATGACAACAGGATGATCCTCAGGATATTTTGTCATCAGAGAAATTTTCAGGTCACCTGCAACGATTTGGTTGTACACTTGTGTCACAATCAGTGCGTTTCTGATATTGACGCGATTCGTCTCAAACTGTGTTGCATCAAGCAGCTGAAAGCCATCATTAGGATCGTAACCCGCTGCGGTGAACAAATCATCGATAAAACTCTTTCCGCCTTTGACGGTCACGTTCACATCATCGCGTTTCAGCAGCAGCTGAGTGGTCGTCTCAGCTACCATCGGGTGTCCTGGTACGGCATAGACCACCGGCTGATGACGACTTGCCTCAACAAGCTGCTCAACAATATCTTCATATACCGCTTCGAACTGATCGTGACGTTCATATGTCTCGTCGAAGCTGTGCCAATTGACGTCCGGCAGTTCATCAATCACTGGATGTTTTAACGTTCTGACATATACTTTTTTCGTTTTGTTAAGGAGTTGATAAATACCGAACGGCAGTTCATCGAGTCCGTAGTTTCCGAGTCCAATTACAGTAATAGCGTTCATCTTGTATCCCTTCATTCTTTCATCAAATCAATGACCTTATCGCCGAACGGCAAATAAGTCCACTCCTGCTTCGTCAGCAGCTTCCATTTCGTCAGTGTTGTTATTACTATCATAACCCCTAAGGCGACACCTATCAAGGAAACTACTAGTGCACTGACTCTTGTTGCAGCAGGAATCAGGCAGACGATCTGCAGAGCTGCACTCATCGTGATAAGGACGATGACCCATTTAATGATGAACGACCGCATGGTTAACGTATAGCGTTTGTGAATACTACTGTGCAGCAAGCAAGTATAGACAGCAAGGCCGCTCACTGTTGCCACTGCTGCACCGAACACATCAAATTGCGTGACGAGAATGATGTTCAATACTATTTTCACAATGAGCCCTGCTGCTACCCCGAGTGCTTGAATCATATATTGTTCAGTCACCTGCAGCATCGCGGTGTACATAATGATAAGCGAAACAAAGATAATCGCCAGCATATAGACACCGAGCGCTGCTGCTTCACGTGTATCTTCAAACAACAACAAATTAAACGGCCTGATTAAATTCATTAATCCGACAGCTGCTGCACTGCTGAATATGATGGTGATTTTAAGAGCTGAACGCGCATAGTCATTCATCAACGTATAATCTTTGCTGGTTCGACTGGCTGCAAGGAGAGGGATGAGAACGAGTGAAAACGATGTCGTCACGATCAGCCCCATTTGAATGAGTGACGACCCGCGGTCATAGATACCTTTTAGTACCCGCGCCTCTTCAATGGCTAAGCCGGACTGTTTCAATCCGTTAAGTACCGTAAAACTATCGACGACCTGCCAGAGAATCATGATGAGATAACTGAGCGAATAGAAGAGTGTCAATACAAAGAACCGCTTGAATTCTGCAGCGGATAGCCATCCCCTGCCTGATATTTTCAGCTGCCTGCCATACTTCAAGTAAAGCCATGCACCGGAAATGCCCAAAAATGATCCGAAAATACTGAGCATACCGCTCTCATAAATCGTAAATCCTTTAGTGAACAGGAAGATTGCTATTAAAATGGTCGCTACTCTCAGCAGCTGATCAATCAACTGCGACACAGCAATCGTCCGCATCTCATTATCAGCCTGCAGTCTTCCCCGGACAACGGCGACAAAGCTGAACGGCAGGAGCACAAGTGCTGCTGCTTTGAACATGCCGCTTAACTGGACATCTCCCATCAATGTGGTCACGCCATCACTGAAGACAACTAAAATGACCAGCACCAGCAGACTGATCATGCGCAGTACATTGACTAATTTTCCTGGGAAATTCTTATCCTGCTGCTGACTGATGACGCTTGGTATCGCATTGAGACTGAGTACTGAGACGATTGCAATGACCGGATAGACTTGCTGGTAAGCATACAGCCCGGCATCACCGAGGACATTTTGATAAGGAACGCGGTATACTGCACTCAAAACTTTGACAAGAAACATTGTTATCGTCAGCACGATGACCGTACTGAAGACACCCTCATTCTTCTTCATCAATTTTCAAGCTTCCTTGTATCACATCTGTCAATTGAACAAGAGACTGCAGCCAGTTGCCACGCTTTTTAAGGACCAGTTTCATCTTGTTTTCTGACACACTGATGGTCAATTCACGACCGAATGATTCTGTATCTTTGAACAGCTTCGCACCGTCAACTTTTGCAGTCGATGCTTCAGAAACCATTATTTCGATTTCTTTTCCTGTTTCTTTTACACGAACGATACCGAACATCAAGGCATTGATTCTGACCTTAACGATTTTAAGAAGTCGATCGACTTCTACAGGATAATCACCGTATCTATCAGTCAGTTCGTCCTGAACATCCATCAGTTCCTGTTCGGTCTCAATTGAGCGTAGTTTTTTGTAGAACTCAATTTTCGCTTGTTCTTCACGTATGTACTCAGCTGGAATGTAAGCATCAACCTGCACATCGATTTCGATGTCAGGCACTTCTTCCTTCACTTCAATGCCTCGTTTTTCATTGACTGCCTGCTGAAGCATCTCAGAGTACAAGTCGTAACCGACTGCATCAATGAAACCATGCTGCTGACGACCGAGCAGGTTACCTGCGCCGCGGATATTCAAGTCCCGCATCGCTATCTTAAATCCAGAACCGAGCTCGGTGAATTCCTTGATGGCCTGCAGCCGCTGCTCGGCGACTTCTGTCAGCACTTTGTTGGGCGCATGCAGAAAATAAGCATAGCTGATTCTGTTGCTTCGGCCTACACGTCCGCGCAGCTGATACAACTGACTTAAGCCGAATTTATCGGCGTCTTCAATAATGAGCGTATTGGCATTCGGTACATCAACACCCGTTTCGATAATGGTCGTCGTTACAAGAACGTCGTATTCTCCGTTAATAAACGCGAGCATCGTTTCTTCCAGTTCACGCTCCGACATCTGTCCATGCGCGACCGCAATACGGGCAGATGGCAGCATCATCTCTAACTGCTCAGCTTTTTGATAGATCGTCTGCACCCGGTTGTATAAATAAAAGACCTGGCCGTTACGAGCAAGCTCCCGGTCCATCGCTTCCTTGATGAAGTTCTGCTGGTACTCAAGCACATATGTCTGCACTGGGAAGCGGTTTTCCGGCGGCGTTTCAATGACTGACAAGTCACGGACGCCGAGCAGACTCATATGAAGTGTTCTTGGAATAGGTGTTGCAGTCAGTGTCAGAACATCTACATTCGTTTTCAGTGCTTTAATCTTCTCTTTATGGGTAACACCAAAACGCTGTTCTTCATCGACAATCAATAATCCTAAGTCCTTATAGACGACATCTTTACTGAGTAGTTTGTGTGTACCGATCACGATATCAACGAATCCAGACTTCAGCCCTTCTTTCGTCTGCTTGATTTCCTTTGCCGTTCTGAAGCGGCTCATCATCTGCACTTCAACCGGAAAATCCTGTATTCGTTCAATGAATGTTTCGTAGTGCTGCTGCGCAAGAATTGTCGTCGGTACAAGGAAGGCAACTTGCTTACCATCCATCACCGCTTTGAAGGCTGCACGAACGGCAACTTCCGTCTTACCATAACCGACATCCCCACATAACAGGCGGTCCATCGGTTTTGGTTTTTCCATATCTTCTTTGATTTCAGCGAGCGAGCGCACTTGATCTTCTGTTGGTTCATAGGGGAAATCCATCTCGAAGTTTTCTTGTTCTTCCGTATCCGGGCCAAACTGATAACCTTGCACACGTTCCCGTTCCTGATACAACTTCAGCAGTTCATCTGCGATATCATTGACACTCTGCTGGACCCGGGCTTTTGTTTTCTTCCATTCAGTTCCACCGAGCTTATTCAGTTTAGGTTCTTTTTCCTCTGAGCCGACAAATTTCTGAACATACGACATCTGATCGACAGGAACAAACAGCTGGTCTGTACCTTTGTACTGAATTTTGATGTAATCTTTGTGGATGTTGTTGACGAGCAGTGTCTCAACGCCCATATAACGGCCGACACCGTGATGCACATGAACGATATAGTCTCCAATATTCAGTTCTTGATAGGACTTGATCTTCTCTGCGTTCGATAACTTCTTCTGCGTCCGTCTCGGCTTCTCTTTGCGGAGTTTGAACAACTCTCTTTCAGTGATTACAGCAAGCTTCATGAACGGCAGCTCGAAGCCTTCAGACAAATCCCCTTCAGTAATTAATGCAACACCCGTCTCTTCTGTCACTCGATCGACAGCAACCGGCAGCTGCATATCGACCAGCATCTCTTTTATTTTTTTCTTACGGGTTGGGTTAGAAGCGAGTACTACCATGGTGTATCCTTGTTTTTTGAATCGATCAAACTCTGAGAACATTAAATCATATTGGCCGTAGAACTGCTGAACCGGTTTACATGAGAATTTGACGAGCTCTTCAATCGCTACTGGCATCGTTGCTGTAAAGAGCGTAAAGAAGGCAGTCTTATAACGGTTCAGCAGTTGATTGAACGCAGCCTCTTTGATGAAGCTCTGACCGATAAATCCGCGGCCTGATTCAATAAGTGACGTCTGAAATTCTTCAATTTCGCGTGTCACTGCAAGCTCCGATTCCTTGATACGATTGTACTCGTCAACAACAACAATCGCATCATCAGTCAAATAATCGACGATTGTCGTTTCAATCGGATAAGCAAACTTAATAGCTCGACGTAAAATATTATGATCGAGCAGTTCTGTCGTATGCATCATCAATGAATCATATGTTTCATGCAGCGTTTCAGCCGCTTCTTTCGATACTTTCTTCTCAGTCTTTTCCAGCGCTTGTTTGAGTTCCTGCTGAATGCGTGCAATCTGCTCTGAATTGAAGATGAACTCGCTCGCTGACGTAATATCGACTGATTCAATATTGTCTTCTGACCGCTGACTGTCCGCATCAAAGTGACGAAGTGCATCAATTTCAGTGTCGAAGAGTTCCATCCGGACAGGCCGGCCGATCATGGGAAAAATATCAACGAGGCCGCCCCGGACAGAAAACTCACCCACGGTCGTCACGCGGTTACGTCTCATATAACCCATATCGATAAGCTGCTGTTGTAATTCTGCTAGATCAAGATCTTCTCCTAGCTTCAATGTCAGAACATGAGCACCGAACAACTGCTTCGGTGTGACTAATTTTTTAAGTCCGTTAATAGGTACGATAAATAACCCAGGTCTTCCAGTGATCAGATGGGACAAGGTTCTTATACGTTCACTCATTAAATCCGGGCTCTTTGTCGAAAACTCTTCAATCATAATATCTTGAACAGGGAACTTAAATAATTCGTCCGCTGACAGCAGCTGGGATAAATCAGATTCAAGCCGCTCTGCCTGATACAGGCTGCTCGTTACAATCATCATCTGTCTGCCGGCAGCGATATACTGCTCTGCAATCATAGTTGCTTTCGCAGAAGGGTTCAAACCAGTGATTAACAAGTTTTTCCTGCCGAATATACTGCTTAATTCATTAAATCGTTCATCCTGGCTTAAAATTTTAGTTATTATAGTTCTCAATTGACATCACCATTATATTGATTCATTATATTTTCGAAACGCTCCTGTGTAAGAAATGTCTCACACGCTTCCACTGTCCGGTCAATGACACGGTCCATCACTATCATCTCATCGTCTGTGAATCGCTGCAGCACGAAGTTCGGCACACTCATGCGTCCGTTCGGGCGTCCGATACCAATTCGAATCCGTTTGAATTGATCAGTCCCTAAATGCTGTATCATTGATCGAATACCGTTGTGACCACCTGCTGAACCTTTTTGTCTGAGCCGCAGTCTTCCAGGCGGCATATCAAGATCATCATACAATACTAATAAATCTTCCAGTGCTACTTTGTAATAGTCCATCAGTGGTCTTACCGCTTCACCAGATAAGTTCATATATGTCATTGGTTCAATCAGCAGTACTTTTTCGCCGTTAATCATAGCGACTGTATACAAACCATTGAATTTTTGCTTATCTAGTTCGATATGGTGTTTTTTTGCGAGTTCATCGACCACCATAAAGCCGATATTATGCCTTGTCCCATCATATTTACGCCCGATATTACCGAGCCCTACGATACACTTCATAACAGCCTCCTACCATTAATCCTAATATAAAGAGTTTACCATTTTTCGATAACCGTGAAAAATAAAGAAATCAACTGTCTCATCCATAAAGAAAAACGCCCCGGCGCTGCCAGGGCGTTTAAAAATTACTTGTTATTCTGATTTTTCTTCGCTGTTTTCTTCAGTTGCTTCAGTATTTTCAGCTGCTTCGCCTTCAACAGCTTCTGTTTCATCGCCTTCTTCAGCTTCGACTGTTGGTGGTACAACAGATACTACTGTTTCGTCATCTTCATTGTTAATAGTGAAGTTTCTACCTGTACGTAAGTCAGCAACTGAAATCGTATCACCGATGTTCAATGATGTCACATCTACTTCGATTGTTTCAGGAATCTCGTCTGGTGTTGCTGTGACTGATACTGTATAGAGTGGTTGTTGTACAACGCCGCCTTCAGCAACGCCGGCAGCTTCTCCTGTTAATGTCACTGTAACATCAACTGTCAATTCTGCTTTCATATTGATTGCTAAGAAATCAATGTGAGTGATTTGATTTTTAAGTGGATTTACTTGATAATCAGATACCATTACTTTGACCGGCTGAGAATCGACCTCTAATTCGATAACACCGTTACGTCCAACTTCGCGGATGACTTTAACGAAATCCTTTTCTACAACATGTACTGATGTATTTTCAGCACCATAACCATAGACGACTGCAGGAATATTTCCTTCGTTTCTCAATTGGTTTAATACTGATTTTGTCTGTTTACCTTCACGAGTTACTGATTTTAATGATGTCATAATATTATTTCATCCTTTCGACTGCGCTCCGTAAGCGCTCCTACACCTGCCCATCAGTTGTGGTAACCTGCTTGCAGAATGTTTTTTATCGTTCATGAAATAAATATACCCTCACAATAGTGAGGGTAAACATTTTTAATCGAACAATACACTGACCGATTCTTGTTCATAGACTCTGATGATTGCTTGAGCTAGTAATTCACCGACTGACAGCTGTTTGATTTTTGCCGGTTTCTGTTCTTCAGTAAGAACGATGGAGTTTGTCACGACAAGTTCTTTAATCGCAGAGTTTTCAATTCTTTCATAAGCAGGTCCTGATAATACTGGATGAGTACAGCAAGCATAGACTTCTTTTGCACCTTTATCAATCAGTGCCTGTGCTGCCAAAGTAATAGTCCCTGCTGTATCGATGATGTCGTCAATGATGATTGCTGTTTTACCGTTAATATCACCGACGATGTTCATCACTTCTGCCACATTAGGCTTCGGACGGCGTTTATCGATGATCGCAATCGGTGATTTTAGACGGTCTGCCATTTTACGTGCACGCGTCACACCACCATGGTCCGGAGAGACCACAACTGTTTCAGTCAGATCAATGTCATCTCGTTCAAGGAAGTAATCTGAAAGAATTGGTACCCCCATTAAATGATCAATCGGAATATTGAAGAATCCTTGAATCTGCGGTGCATGAAGATCTAATGCGATGACGCGGTCTGCACCAGCTTTTTCAATCATATCAGCAACAAGTTTCGCTGTGATAGGTTCACGACTTCTTGCTTTACGGTCTTGGCGTGCATAACCGTAATACGGCATCACCACATTGATTGTCGCTGCAGACGCACGCTTTAAAGCATCAATCATAATTAATAATTCCATTAAGTGTTCATTGACTGGGTTAGACGTCGGTTGAACGATAAAGACGTCACAGCCGCGGATACTTTCTTCGATGTTGATTTGAACTTCCCCGTCACTGAAACTTTTGACACTACATTTCCCTAATGGAATTCCGATATAACGTGCAATTTCTTCTGCAAGTGGCTGGTTACCGTTTAACGAGAAAATCTTTAGCTTTGAATTTTTGTATTCACTGTTTGACATTGTATTAACTCCCATCGTAGTCCTGCTCATTATTTTTTGTAATATCCTTCTTTAGTTGTCTGACGCGCACGGGCAAGTGCCAGACTTGATTCCGGTACATCATCTGTTATCGTCGATCCTGCAGCAATGAAGGAATCATCACCGATTGTCACTGGGGCCACTAAGTTTGAATTGCATCCGATAAATGCATCTTTACCGATGGTTGTTTTGAACTTATTCTTACCGTCGTAGTTGACTGTAATTGTACCACATCCTATATTCGTACGCGCACCAATGACAGCATCTCCGATATAGCTCAAATGTGATACTTTTGCCTCATCATCCAGTCTTGCTTTTTTGATTTCCACAAAATTACCGATTTTCGCAGCTTTTCCTATATCACTGCCTGGTCTCAGCTGAGCATATGGTCCAACAGCTGTATCTTCACCCACGACTGATTCAGTAACGACTGATTGTTTAATATGCGCTCTGTCACCGATTGTACTATCAGTGATTTCACAGTTGGCACTAATCATGACATCTTCACCGATGACTGTCTTACCTGAAAGTACAGTGCCGGGATAGATGACAGTATCTGCTCCGATTACTACATCTGCGCCGATGTAAGTCGTTTCAGGATCGATTAATGTCACACCATTCATCATATGTCCGCAGTTAATACGACGTCTCATCAATCGTTCTGCTTTTGCCAGGTTCACGCGATCATTGACACCCAATGTTTCGTCAAAGTCTTCGGTCGTATAGGCTTCCACCTTTTCACCGTCCGCCTGCAGCAACTGGATGACGTCCGGCAGATAATACTCACCTTGTGCATTGTCATTATTAACTTGAGCAAGCTTGTCAAACAAAGCTGCGTTATCAAAACAGAATGTTCCTGAACTGATTTCAGAAACCAGTTTCTCTTCAAGAGACGCATCTTTTTCCTCAACAATTTTTACGACGTTGTTATGCTCATCACGTATAATGCGCCCGTATCCAAATGGATGCCGCGTCACTGCTGAGAGAATAGTCGCTTTCGCCCCGCTATTTTCGTGATGCGTAATAAAATTATTGATTGTTTCTTCAGAAATCAACGGAGTGTCTCCACAAATGATGACTGTTGTCCCAGTCGATTCACCTAGATGTTCTTTCGCCATCGATACCGCATGGGCCGTTCCCATCTGTTCTTGCTGCATGCTGAATTTAGATTCTCCAGCCAGCACATTCTTCACCTGCTCAGCGCCGTGTCCGACAATAGTTACGACTTCTGTAACACCCGCACTGCGGACGTTATCAAGTACATGTTTCACCATCGGCTTTCCGCAGACAGGATGCAGTACTTTGTATAGTTTTGACTTCATACGTGTACCTTTGCCAGCAGCCAGGATGATTGCTTGTCTATTCATAAAAGAGCGCCTCCATCATTCACTTTACCTCTATTATAATTTAATAGACGTACGAGTTTCAAGAGGTATCAGTAGTTGACACGTTGTAATCCACTCAGCACACTATTTTTAAAACAAAAAAACATCACTTTTTCAAGTGATGTTTTTGTCATTAAGGTCTTAAATCTTCAGAAACAGTCGTTTCGGAATCTGACTCAACTAAGTCCGGTACTTCTTCGCTTGTTGCTGCATGAGACTGATCAAATGTCTGAATAGGGTCATCGTCAGTAGCTGCCGGCTGTCTGCTTTCAACTTCTGCCTCATCATATACTTTCATGACTGCTTGTTGAATTTCCTGACGCATCTCACTGTTAATAGGATGCGCGATATCACGAAATTCTCCATCCGGCGTCCGTTTGCTCGGCATCGCAACAAATAATCCTGAATTGCCTTCAATGACTCGTAAATCATGAATTACAAAAGCTTCGTCTAGCGTGATAGATACTAATGCTTTCATCCGGCCATCTGCGTCTATTTTCCTTAATCTCACGTCTGTAACTTTCACTTCAGTAAGCCCCCTATCTGTATGTAAAACCATCAATATCGCTTAATGGATTAGAGCTACTGCCTCAATTTCAACTTTAACGTCTTTTGGTAGACGGCTGACTTCTACACAACTTCTTGCTGGAAGATGCTCTGTAAAAAACGTGCCATATGCTTCATTGATGATCGGGAAGTCATTCATGTCACTAATAAATATAGTGGTTTTGACAACTGAATCCAGTGATGCACCACTATCTTTAAGAACAGCTTGAAGATTGATGAGAACTTGTTCTGTCTGTTCACGTACATCTTCACTAACAATTTCGCCCTCTAATGTCAAAGGAATCTGGCCGCTGGTATATACCATATTGTTCACAACGACTGCATGGCAATACGGTCCAATGGCTTCAGGTGCATGTTCAGAAAATACTCTCTTCATGTTGATATCTCCTTTATTCAAAACGTTCCAGGCAATTGCCCTTTTCTACTGTGAATGACTGATTATATTCATCTACATCTGATAACTTTACTAAGGAAGTATAATCTTCTATTAAGCGATGTTTGACCTCTTTCGATTCTACAAGTACTGATACCCCGATTACTTTTGCTTTAAACTCGCTCATCAAATTCATGACTCCTGTAATAGAACCACCGGCACGCATGAAATCATCAACAATTAAGACATTGGAATCTTCCGGCAATGTTCGTTTTGATAGTACCATCGTTTCGATTTTTCTTGATGAGCCAGAAACATAGTTGATAGACACTGTTGAGCCTTCAGTGACTTTGTTATCTTTACGGATAACAACTACCGGAACATTCATAATATTAGCTACCGCATTGGCCAGCGAGATTCCTTTTGTAGCAATCGTCACTACAGCGTCTACTTGCTGATTCATGTACATCGTTGCGATCAGTTCACCCACTTGGCCGAGAAGTCTTGGATTACCGACTAAATCTGACATGAATAAGTAGCCGCCTGGCAGCAGACGTTCTTTTTCCTCGAGCATGTCACATAAATAATCAATCAGCTGCTCTGCTTCTCTTTTGTACATCTTCGGCATAAAAGTGACACCGCCGCTTGCGCCAGCTGTCGTCGTAACGATACCGATCTCTTCTTTTTGGAAAGTCTCCTTGATGATTTGAATATCCTCACTGATGGATGACTTCGCCTGTTCAAATTTCTGGACGAAGTAAGTCAGCGGCACCAGCTCATTAGGATGACTCAGTAAATAACTTGTCATATAGACAATACGTTCACTTCTTTTAAATTTCATATAAAGCCCTCATTTACGCATATTATATATATAATATATCATAAATGTTCGGTTTTACAATATTAACCGAGCAACCTCACCATATAAACTTCTTTACAGCAGCCTTTTAGTGCATTGACGACACTCTTCGCCTGACGTTCCTTGCTCATCAAACCGTATACGGTCGGTCCGCTGCCACTCATCAGGGCAGCATCAGCACCACCTTTCAGCATCGTTTCTTTCAGCGTTTTGATGACCGGGTGCATCTCAGTCGTTACTTTTTCAAGGTCATTACCGAGACTGTTGGTCAATAACTGATAATCGCCTGTTTCAATTGCTTTGATACATTGCTGAGTCGGTATATCATCAGCCTGATCATCGAGCGTTAACGCACCGTATACATCAGCTGTCGATACACTGATATCCGGCTTTGCTAAAACGACCCAGGACGCCGGTGGTTTAGGGAGGTGTGTCAGCTGTTCACCGCGCCCTTTGCATAGTGCGGTCTTACCATAAACACAAAACGAAATGTCCGAACCAATTTCAGCTGCAAGGCTGCTCAGTGTTTCAAGTGACAGGTTCAAGTTAAAGAGACGATTCATCCCGCGGAACGTTGCCGCTGCATCACTGGATCCTCCAGCAAGTCCTGCAGCAATCGGAATGGCCTTATCCAATGTAATAGTCACACCCTGACTGATATCATAGCGGTCCATCATTAGTTTTGCTGCTTTGTAAGCGAGATTTCTATGGTCATTCGGTACATACGTATGCTCAATTTTCAGTACGATGCGCTGATCTTTCCGCTTTTCAAAAGAGAGACGGTCATTCAGATCAACGGTCGTCATAATCATTTCAACTTCATGATAGCCATCGTCTCGTTTATACAACGTATCGAGCGTTAAATTTATTTTTGCCGGTGCATTTTCATAAATCATTAGTTATCCTCACTTAAAAATTATTAGTACAAGTTTATCATAATTTGTAAAGTGCCGGTATAATGATTTGTCACAAAGAAAAAGCACAGCCCGTTAGGACTGTGCTGAATTGCTTGGATTATTGAACAAGAAACTCTTCTTGATTTTCATTCACAAAAGTGACCTGGACATTTTCAGTCAATACATCAGTGTATGTATAAGACACACGCTCAAAATTATGTTTATCCTGATCAAGTTCTACAATAAATACTGATGGATAAGTTTCTTTGAGTACGCCACTGCGCTCAATCAACTTTTTACGGCCTCCATTAGCTCTAAGTACAATACGATTTCCTAACTGACAATCAAGAATTTTTTTGATGTCTATTAATGTTTTTGGCATATTGACCCACCTCGCTATAGTTGAAATTATAGCATTTTTATGGTATTTTGTCAAATAAATTTTCAATTTTATCAACTACATCAAGCGTTGTCAACATATTTATATCGAAAGATTAGAAAAATCATTAAAATTATTTGATAATTCTGCAAATTCTTCAAGAGATAAGCTTTCACCGCGGCGTGACGGCGCAATATGTGACTGCTCAAGCCAGCTGATAATTTCTTCTTTATGTTCTTTACTGTTTTGTATCAATGACATGTAATTATTTAAGATTGTTTTACGTCGCTGCACAAAAGCACCACGTGTCAACTTAAAGAACAGTGACTCATCGTGGACTGTCACAGCAGGCTGATCACGTACAGTCAGTTTGACAACTAATGAATCGACATTCGGCGGCGGCATAAAGACACCTTTAGGGACGACCATGACTTTTTCGACAGTCGTATAATATTGTGCAGCAATAGACAGTGAGCCGTAGCTCTTTGTTGAAGGAGCAGCACTTAATCGTTCACCCACTTCTTTTTGCATCATCACAACATAGCTTGTAATCGGGAGATGCTTCTCAAGCAGCCCCATTAATATCGGTGTTGTAATATAGTACGGCAGATTAGCGACTACCATAATGTCTTCGCAGTCTGACAGATGTTCCTCTATGGCCGATTTAACATCTGCTTTCAATATATCCTCATTGACGATGGTAATGTTATCATAGGCACTGAGACTATCATCCAGAACAGGAATCAGCCGCTGGTCAATTTCAAAAGCAAGCACGCGTTTGGCGTGTTTTGCCAGCTGTTCTGTCAACGAACCCATGCCCGGCCCAATTTCAATGACACCTGATTGTTCTGAGACACCGCTCGCTGTAATGATATTGTTGATGACATTCGTATCGATCAAAAAGTTCTGTCCGAGACTTTTCTTAAAAGAAAAACCATGTTTATTAAGCAGCATTTTCGTGCGGGCAGGTGTTGCAATATCTTTGTGTTCCATATTATCCTCCATGTTTCAAAGCTGCAATGACATCTTCCTCAGTTACACCGAACGCATTTAAACGGTGGAACAGCTGCTTACCGTTACAGTATCCCAGTTTTAGATGATTGCACACTTTGCTTCGTCGTTCTCTGGCACCCGGCCCCATAATCAGTCCAAGGTCTACGAGCAGTTCTTTTGAGACTGTCTCTACATCACTGTCAAATGGTGTACTGACGTTAGTCAGCGCGTCACGTATCGCGTCCAGCGGTGCATGTTCGATGCCGATTTTACCGCGTTTACTGCGGGCCACTTGAGCATCGACGAACGCCTGCTTGGCAGATGGTACACGCTTTTCAATGATTGTTCTGATTTTATTTCCCGGGTAATCGGGATCAGTGAGAATAATCACTCCCCGCTTCTCAGCAGCATGTTCAATTGCCTGTAACGTAGTTTCGTTAATAGCAGAACCATTTGTTTCAATCGTATCGCAGTCGACCGCCTGCTTGACCCGGACTGTATCGTCCTTCCCTTCAACGATTACAATTTCATTTATCTTCATTATTATCACCTGCGCTATTATACCACAAATGTCGGCATTCTTCTCTTACAATCATGCGGTGAGACAACAAATAAAAAACGGCCTGCCTTTTAAAGGCAGACCTTTTTGATGATTTTATTTGAGGTTGAATAAGCGCTCAGCATTAGCCGTTGTCGCCGCCGCAAGTTCTTCGTATGTGATTCCTCTAAGTTCTGCAATCTGCTCTGCCACGAGTTTGACATAAGCTGGTTCGTTACGCTTACCTCGATAAGGATGCGGCGTTAAATACGGTGCATCTGTCTCAACGATTAATTTATCGAGTGGAACATGGACTGCTACTTCTTTTGGCTGCTTAGCATTTTTAAATGTTACGGGTCCTCCTAATGAAATAATGAAGTTCAATTTCAATACTTCATCACATATTTCAGGAGAACTACTGAAACTATGCATGACCCCGCCGACTTCAGCAGCATTTTCTGATTTCAGGATGTCTACTACATCTTGTGTCGCTTCGCGGTTATGGATGACAATCGGCAGTTTGAGCTCCTTAGCAAGCGCAATCTGACGTTTAAAGACTTCTTTTTGTATCTCTTTCGGTGATTTGTCCCAGTGATAATCAAGCCCCATTTCACCGATTGCAACGATTTTAGGATGCTGTGCAAGTTCCTTAATCCACGCATAATAGTCATCTGTGAAATCAATCGCATCAACTGGATGCCAGCCGATCACACCATAGACAAAGTCGTATTCATCAATCAGCGTCATCGTCCGCTTAATCGTCTTCTCATCAAATCCGACGACCATCATTCGATCAACACCCGCTGCCTGTGCCCGTTCAATCACTTCATTTAGATCTTCATCGTATTGCTCTGCATTTAAATGAACATGTGTATCAATTAACATTGAATCACCCCTATTTGACGATTGAACCATTATCAATACTGCTCGGTACGCTTACAAGTGTCAACTGACCGTCCTTCTCTGCTGATAGAACCATACCTTCTGACAGTTCACCGCGTAAATTGACCGGTTTCAAATTAGTAACCACGATGACTTTTTTGCCGATGAGATCTTCAGGTTTATAGTATTCTGCGATACCGGAAACAATCTGACGCTTCTCGTTCCCTAAATCCACTTGGATCTTCAGTAATTTCTTCGCTTTCTTCACATGGTCTGCATCAATAATAGTCGCTACTTTGAGTTCTACTTGATCAAAAACGTCAATCGTAATCTCTTCTTTTCCTTGTTCCACAGGTTCCTCAGCAGGTGGCTGCATCGTACTCTTGATGAACGCCACTTCTTTCTCTGCTTCAAGACGCGGGAATATCGGTGCAGGGGTTGAGGTCACTTCACTCGCCTCTAGTTGTCCGAACGTATCAAGACTGCTGTACTCCTGCAGTGCGCTATCTGTCAAATTCATCTGTTCGAAGATTTTGTACGGTGCTTTTGTCAGGAAAGGACGAAGTAATACAGCGGCAAAACGGATGCTTTCAAGCAGGTGATACATGACACTCTCAAGCAGCTCTTTCTGGCTGTCATCTTTGGCAAGAAGCCATGGCGTTGTTTCATCGATATATTTATTAGTACGGCTGATGAGCTTCCATACTTCCTGCAGTGCAACAGAGAACTGCAGTGCTTCCATTGCTTCGTCGTAACGCTTTTTCGTTTCAACAGCAAGTGTTTCAAGTTCAGCATCTTTCTCATGCAGCTGCCCTTTGTACCCTGTAAGTTTTCCGTCAAAATATTTATTGATCATTGCAATTGTACGGTTCACTAAGTTACCTAAATCATTTGCCAGATCAAAGTTAGTGCGGTCAATGAACGCTTCAGGTGTAAATACGCCGTCAGAACCAAATGGTAACTCTCTCATTAAATAATAACGGACTGCATCCAGGCTGTAGCGGTCAATTAAAATATGAGGGTCTACTACATTTCCTTTAGACTTACTCATCTTACCATCCTTCATCAATATCCAGCCATGTGCAAATACTTTTTTAGGCAGAGGTAAATCAAGTGCCATCAATAGAACCGGCCAGATAATGGTGTGGAAACGAACAATCTCTTTCGCCATAATATGTACATCTGCCGGCCAGTACTTTCTGAATAATTCATCGTCATCAGACAAGTAACCGAGTGCTGAGATGTAGTTAGTCAGTGCATCAATCCATACATAGACTACATGCTTCGGATTGGACGGTACTTTAATTCCCCAGTCGAATGATGTACGTGACACAGCAAGATCTTCCAGTCCAGGCTTAATGAAGTTATTCAGCATTTCATTTTTTCTTGACACAGGCTGAATGAAGTCTGGATGATCTTCATAATACTGTACAAGGCGGTCAGCATATTTACTTAACTTGAAGAAATAACTCTCTTCTTTAACCAGCTCAACTGGATGGCCGGAATCCGGGCTTTTTCCGCCGACAATCTTATCGCCTTCAAAGATAGGATCAACGAGCTGCGTTTCTGTATAATAAGTTTCATCCGGAACTGAATACCATCCTTCGTACTCACCAAGATAAATATCACCCTGCTCCAGTAAACGTTCAAATATTTTTTCTACGACTACTTTATGACGCTCTTCAGTCGTACGGATAAAATCATCATTGGAAATCTCTAATTTTGTCCATAGCGCTTGAATATCCTCGATAATCTCATTCAAATATTCGATCTCAGGCTTACCTGCTGCCTGTGCCTTCTCCTGAATCTTCTGACCGTGTTCATCTGTACCTGTCAAATATCTGACGTCATATCCCTGCAGGCGCTTGTAACGGGCAATCGTATCTGCTGCAACAGTGGAATAGGCATGTCCAATATGCAGCTTACCGCTTGGATAATAGATCGGTGTCGTCACGTAAAAAGTCTTGTTTGTCATCGTAGTCCTCCTCAATTGTTCTATCACTTAAATATACAGAAAAAAGGCATGGATTTCAATATCCTTTAAATGTAAATTCGACAAATTTAATATTAAACTATTACTATAAAATATTACACTATCTTTACAAAACTTAATATACAAACAAACTTATTGACATTGTATATTTATGGTAGTATATTCTAACTATGTCAAATGTCGAATTTGTCTATTGATATGTCGAATTAGAAAATATTACTAACTATTTTGGAGGATAAATGTTATGAAATCAACAGGTATTGTAAGAAAAGTTGATGAATTGGGACGTGTTGTAATTCCGATTGAACTACGTCGTATCTTAGACATCGCTGAAAAAGATGCATTAGAGATTTACACTGATTCAGATAAAATTATTTTAAAGAAATATAAACCAAGCATGACTTGTGCAGTCACTGGTGACGTTTCTGAAGATAACTACTTATTAGCAGGCGGCAAACTTGTTCTTAGCAAAGAAGGCGCTGAACAGTTAATCAAAGAAATTGAAGAAAAAGAAAAAGCAGCAAAATAATACATCAAGCCCTGGCGCAAGAGCGCCGGGGCTTTAATCATGTATATGAAAACTATCATAGACTTCTCTTTTTTTCAGTCCTCGCTCAACAGCTACTTGTTTGATCGCCTCTTTTGATGACTGTCCTTCGCTGATATAGTGATTCACGTGGTCATTCAGTGATAAATCACCCCACCACTGCTCCACATGAGCTTCGTACTGACCATCAATGACAATGACGAACTCACCTTTTAACGGGATGTCATGCTCAATTTTAGCCAGCAGGTCCTTGACTGGTGCTGTTACAACCTGCTCAAACCGCTTCGTCAACTCTCTTGCAAGTGCTACACGCCGCTCCGCATCTATTTTCGCAATAGTGGTCAATGTATCTTTCACACGGTAAGGAGATTCATATAGCAGAATAGAATGCGGCTGCTGCATTAATTCCTCAAGCTTAGCATGTTTGTCAGATTCCTTACGCGGCAGAAATCCATTGAACAGAAAAGAATAAGAAGATAATCCGCTCGTCATCAACGCGGTTAATGCGGCGTTCGGCCCGGGCACTGTGACAACAGTTAAGCCGGCATCTCTGACAGCATTGACCAGTTCATAGCCTGGGTCACTGATGAGCGGAAGCCCTGCATCTGAAACGAGAGCTACAGACTTCCCTTCTCTAAGCATCGCTACAAGTACTTCTGTCATCTTGTCCTTATTATGTTCATGATAACTTTTAAGTGGTGTCTTAATCTCATAATGATGCGTCAATCTACCCGTTACCCGTGTATCTTCACAAGCAATGACATCTACTTCCTGCAGTATACGAACCGCTCGGAAGGTCATATCTTCAAGGTTGCCGATGGGTGTTCCCACTAGATAAAGTGTACTCATGTGCTGCCTCCTTGATCATTTGCAATTTTTGTTGTCTAGTCAGCTGCTTAATCGCATATTCGCGCTGCATCGCTGCTGATTTCGACGTATGACGTTCTGAGTAGACCCGGCTGACGGGACGTCTCGTTCTAGTATATTTTGCACCTTTCCCTGAGTTGTGCATTGTTAAGCGCTTATCGAGGTCTGTTGTGTACCCTGTATACAATGTACCGTCACTGCATGTTAATATATAGATATAATGATCAGCCATAATATACCTCTTTCATTTCGGGCGAATATACACCGGAATTATCATATATATAGAACGGCGGCATTACTTTACAGTCCGGTTTACCGCCTTTGATCCCTTCAATGACAACGGTGACAGCGGCCGGTTTATCAGGCTTTGAATAAATCTGCCACAGTTTCTTCGGCTCAATGTCTGCCGCACGCATAGAGACCAGGCAGTCGACGAGACGATCCGCACGATGAACGAGATAGAGTTTGCCACCCTGCTTCAGTAGATGGCGTGCTGCGTGTGTACAGTCATCGAGTGTACACATCACTTCATGACGCGCAATTTGATGTGCTTCTTTCAGATGCCGGAATGACTGGTTTGCACGGAAGTACGGCGGATTACAAGTGACAATATCATATTGACTCGGAATAAATCGCGTCGACTCCTTTAAATCCATCTCATATACAGTGATGCGGTCAGACAGGCCGTTACGTTCAACGGTCCGCCTTGCCATATCTGCCAGCTGCGGCTGTATTTCGACTGCATCGATCGTATAGTTTGAGCCGTGACTAAGAAGGAGCGGTATAATACCGTTTCCTGAACAGAGGTCCATGACGCGGCCTTTGTTGAGTTTAGGCGTGAAATGACCAAGGAGCAGTGCATCGGTCGAGAATGAAAATACCGCATCATTCTGGATGATTTGTAAGTTTTCTTTTATCAATTGGTCTAAACGTTCGTTCTCTTTAAGCATATGTTCCTCCAAGAAAAAAAGGCATTGCTGCCCCTTTAATCCGAATCCAGTAAGCTGAGGCAGAACATGCAGTCACCACCGCCGCGGTGCTTACCGAACAGTTCACCTCTGCATATATGGAACCCTTCAGCATAGAGCATCGCAAGGTTATCCTTACTTTGAAGCGACTTCATTTTCTTAGGCTGATTCTTCTGTGACTGAATCATCCGCTGCATGTTGTCCCGCTCCAGCTTCAACGCTACATTCTCTTCGACAAGATCGACAGTCTGCTGTTTCAATTCAACAAACCCTTGCTGAATCATATTCATCTGCTGTTCCAGTTCCATAATTTTGTTCAATAAATCGTCTCGATTCACATTATCATTCCTTAAGCATTGATTTCATCGATATGATATTCAAGCGGCTGTTCCATCCCCTGAATTTTCACCTGCATCGTCACATCAAGAATATTGAGGGCGATGACTTTTCCTGGTCCTTCGGGTGTGTCAATTTTATCACCAATGTCAGGGAGTTTCTTTCTTGTTTCTTCATAGTAATCATTCTCATATTTCAGACAGCACATCAATCTGCCGCATGCACCGGATATTTTTGAGGGGTTGAGTGATAAATTTTGATCTTTAGCCATCTTAATTGAAACAGGTTCGAAATCTCCTAAATAAGTCGAACAGCACAAGCTGCGCCCACACGGGCCGATACCACCAAGTATCTTCGCTTCATCTCTGACACCTATTTGACGCAGTTCAATACGTGTTTTCAGTTCATATGCCAGACTCTTAACCAGCTCTCTGAAGTCTATCCGTTCATTCGCTGTAAAGTTAAATATAATTTTACCTTTATCAAGCGTATAGACAGCATTGACTAAATACATTTCGAGCTGATGCTTTTTTACCAGTGCTTTGCAGCGTTTCAATGCTGCATCCGCTTCCTGCATGTTCGATTCATACTTCAGCATATCCTGCTGTGTCGCACGACGTTTAATAGCAGGTACAGGCAGAACGACGTCTGTTTCCTCGACCTGTCGATTACCGATGACGACACGAGCCAGTTCCTGCCCTCGTTTCGATTCAACGACTACGTAATCATTTAATTGATAAGTCTCCCCATTAGGTACGAAATATTCTGTTTTATCTGCTCTGTGATATTTAATACCGATGATTTCTATCACTTATTTCACCTCTTTTGCGATTTGAATCGCTATATGTTCAAACACCAGCATTGGGCTGACGTACTGTAATAAGTTTCTTTTGCCGAGCAGGACGACATCAATCCACTTAACGCATTCGGACAATGATCTATGGCGTGCCAATGTTTCCAGTTTCGGCTGATGGTCCGGAAAACTCAAATGATGATTGTTCAGTTTGATATATATCATATCCTGAAAATACAGCTGGAGCATGTCGAGTGCCAGCAACTGCTGTTCGCGGTCTGATACAATCTGCAGCAGGTCGACAATTTGGACGAGCCCCATCGCGCTGTCAGTCATCATCATATCTGCCCATTTTAACATGGCTGTGCGCAGTTGCGTGAACTCTTTTTCTTCCATCCAGTCATTTGCTTCTTCCTCACCAAATGACAATGCGACCAATGTGGCAGCCTGAGCTTCGCTAATTCCGCCGTTTATCAACGCTGTACGGAGTGTATCATCCGATGGTGCAGACACAGAAATATGCTGGCATCTCGAATGGATAGTCGGCAGAATTTCGCCCGATTTAGTCGTCAAGAGCAAAGCGACCGTATTCGGCGGCGGCTCTTCAAGAAATTTCAGAATAGAATTCTCACCTTGTACCGTCACTTTATCGAAATCAACGATAACATATACTTTATAATCGCCCTCCACCGGCTTCTGATTCATCCGGTGCAGCAGTTCTTCAATCATTTCCTTCTTAATCGACTGCTCATCTGTCTCCAGCCAGTAGAAATCTGAGTGGTTATGACTGAATACGCGGGAACGTGCTGTGTCATCTGCCGCTAATATATGAGCCGCAAACTGGATAGCTTCTTCTTTCAGGGCCGTACGCTGAGTGCCTTCCATCAAATAAGCATGTGATAATTTATTGGCTGTTACTAATTGCTGGAGTTGTCTGTTCATAAGTCCTCCGTTATATTGAAAAAGCTGCATAGCTGCAGCTCGTTAAAATTGATGAAATTGTTCAATCGGCATAACAAAAACAGTTGCTCCGCCAACTTCTACTTCCACTGGATAAGGAATATAATTATCCACGTTACCACTCATTGGTGTTACCGGAGAAACTAGCTGATCACGGTTGCGGCAAGTGTTATTGATTAACGATAACAGCTCCTGGACACGCTCGTCTTCAACACCTGTCAGAAAAGTTGTATTTCCTGCACGTAAAAATCCACCTGTTGTTGCAAGTTTCGTCGTTCTGAAATCATGCTTTGTTAACTGACTCATTAAATTCTGGCTGTCCTGGTCCTGGACAATTGCAATAACCATTTTCATAGTAAACACCTCAGTCACATTATAACATAACTATTTTAATTTTTTGATGATGATATTATAGACCGTTTCAATCACTTCTTCAAGGGCTTGCGAAGCATCGACTACATGAATGCGGTCCGGGTAATCTTCCGCTAGTTGATCATAGCCGGCACAGACGCGCTTGTGAAATTCAAGCGTCTCTTTATCCAGACGGTTAGTTTCCCGTGCGTTATCAGCAATCCTGCTGAGACCGACTTCAGCGTCAACACGCAGGTAAAGTGTCAAATCTGGATAATGAGATTCTATAGCAAAGTCATTGATTGTTAAAATATCTTCTTTACCGATTCCACGGGCATATCCTTGGTAAGCAAGGGAGCTGTCAATAAACCGGTCGCATAGCACTAATTTCCCTGCAGCAAGCGCCGGCAGTACTTTTTCAACTAGATGCTGTCTTCTGCTTGCAGCGAACAGCAGTGCCTCTGTGCGGTAATCCATATCATTTTGATCATGCAGCAGTAATTCTCGAATAGCCTCGCTAATTTTTATACCGCCTGGCTCACGTGTGGTGACAATCTCGCAGCGTTCACTAAGCCGTTCAGCAACTGCCGACATAACCGTCGATTTACCGGATCCCTCCGGCCCTTCAAATGTGATAAACAAACTCATACTATCCCTCACTCAACTATCGTTATCTTCCCATCAATCATACCATGAATACGAATCCCCTGGCCTACGTATTTTTGAAGTACTGTGACATGACCTTCAGTCAATCTTTCTCCAGCTACAACGAAAGGAATACCAGGAGGATACGGTATCAGTGACTGCGCCGTGTAATAGCCGATACCTTCTACGAGAGATACAATGCGTTCCTCACCTTCCACAGGATTGAAATATCCAGGAGAAGTAGGGAGTGTATTTTTTGCTTGAATCATATTATTAGCTGGTATATCGGTCACATCCGTTTTTTTAATTGCTGTCAGCAGTCTATCCATCGGAAAATGATCCCCTTCATGCCATAACGGCAGCACTAACAGTACTTCAGATAACGTGGCAAGTTCGGTATAGATGAACTGTTTCTCTAGAAGAGACTGGAGTGCTGTTCCTGAATAACTATCTTTTCTAATCATCAATTTAAGAGGGTCATCCATCTCCACTACGTCAACTTGATGGCTTAACTGTTGTATGAGTATACTGCGCTTTTGCCAGAAATTCGCTGCATCATAATTGACGTAAAACGCATGCGCCTGTTCCAAGCTTGATAATACAAGGTAGGATGGACTGGACGTCTGAAGAATCGATAAATAGCGACATATGTTATTTTTCAGCGATGCTTCATGGTGAATGTGAATCACTGAACCCATCGTCAGTGCAGGAAGTGTTTTGTGATACGACTGAACAACATAATCCGCTCCGTAATGAATCGAAGAAACAGGAAAGCCGGCAGCAATATCAAAATGTGCCCCGTGCGCTTCATCAACGAGTACTTCAATGTCACAATCATGAAAGAATTCAATAGCTGCCTTGATGTCATACGTCTCACCAAAGTAATTAGGATAGGTCAGTACAGCAAGTGTGACCTCTTCCAGATCTTTTTTATTAATCATAGAAAAATCTATACCTGCATATTGCTGTGACACTGTTGATACAGTTGTCGGTAGAATATAAGCCTTTAAGCCGGCCATAGTCAAACCATTGAAAACAGATTTGTGTACATTTCGCATCACTGCAACTGATGAGGATTTGACGCTTTGCAGAACTGATAATAGTCCAGTTGTCGTTCCATTGACTAAATAACGGGATTGATAGTCTGAATGTCTCGTCAATAATCGTTCACTATCAGCTATGATTGTTTCAGCATGATGATAGTCATCAAGTCCAGTAATTTCAGTCATATCATAAGAAAGCTTTATATCAAGATTGCCGATCGTACCATTATGGTGCCCAGGTACATGAAGTGAAATGGCACGACTTGCATAGTAATTGAGCTGAGTGGTAATAGGATTCATAACATCATCCTCCCTTAAGAAAGTAGTTTTAGTATACCAGATGATAAGGTTGTGATTCCTGTATTCTCAAGGCAGAAGAACGCAAAAAAAAGAGACCTGAACGGTCTCGAGTGCGGCTCATCGCATCATATTTCTGCCCGGCAACGTCCTACTCTCACGGGACGTCAGTCCAACTACCATCGGCGCTAGAGAGCTTAACTTCTGTGTTCGGTATGGGAACAGGTGTG
>CAACWY010000056.1_pt1 | contig 37057 bp, 33 predicted proteins | sample 2275801 | NCBI WGS metagenome assembly CAACWY01 (sample SAMEA5312475, study PRJEB27640) | indoor metagenome | biome: indoor environment; feature: uncontrolled; material: tiles wood | place: Germany | collected 2014-07-07 | reverse complement strand
ACAACACCTGATCCAACTGTACGTCCACCTTCACGGATTGAGAAACGAGTACCGTCTTCAATCGCGATTGGAGAAATTAATTCAACGTCCATTTCGATGTTATCGCCAGGCATTACCATTTCAGTACCTTCTGGTAAGTTAACTACGCCAGTTACGTCAGTTGTACGGAAGTAGAACTGTGGGCGGTAGTTTGAGAAGAATGGCGTATGACGGCCACCCTCTTCTTTTGATAATACGTAAACTTCAGCTTTGAATTTAGTGTGAGGAGTGATAGTACCTGGTTTAGCTAATACTTGACCACGTTGTACGTCATCACGAGATACACCACGAAGCAATGCACCGATGTTGTCGCCAGCTTCAGCGTAATCTAATAATTTACGGAACATTTCAACACCAGTTACAGTTGTTTTTGATGGTTCTTCAGTTAAACCGATGATTTCGATTTCTTCACCGACTTTAACTTGTCCACGTTCAACACGTCCTGTAGCTACTGTACCACGACCAGTGATTGAGAATACGTCCTCAACTGGCATCATGAATGGTTTGTCTGAATCACGTTCTGGAGTAGGGATGTACTCATCAACAGCGTTCATTAATTCCATGATTTTGTCTTCGTATGCTTCGTCGCCTTCTAATGCACGTAATGCTGAACCAGCGATTACAGGTACATCGTCGCCTGGGAAGTCATATTCAGATAATAAGTCACGAACTTCCATTTCTACTAATTCTAATAATTCTTCATCGTCAACCATGTCAACTTTGTTTAAGAATACTACTAATGCTGGAACACCAACGTTACGTGATAACAGGATGTGTTCACGAGTCTGTGGCATTGGGCCGTCAGCAGCAGATACTACTAAGATACCGCCGTCCATTTGCGCAGCACCAGTGATCATGTTTTTAACATAGTCAGCGTGTCCTGGGCAGTCTACGTGAGCGTAGTGACGTTTTTCAGTTTCGTATTCGATGTGTGAAGTATTGATCGTGATACCACGTTCTTTTTCTTCAGGAGCGTTATCGATTTGATCGTATGAACGCGCTTCCCCACCTAATTTTTTTGCTAATACAGTTGCGATAGCAGCTGTTAAAGTTGTTTTACCGTGGTCAACGTGACCGATTGTGCCAATATTGGCATGAGTTTTCGAGCGGTCGAATTTTTCTTTAGCCATTTTGAAATCTCTCCTTAGAATATAAGTATATTAGATCTCATGAGGGATTCTCACCCTCATGAGGTAACGCTATAACTCTGTTATAAAGCATTTCATCGGAAAAATCAATCAGAGTTGATCAAAGGAATTATTGACCTTTGTTTTTCTTGATGATTTCTTCTGAAATTGATTTTGGAACTTCTTCGTAGTGATCGAATACCATTGAGTAAGTACCGCGACCTTGTGTGTTAGAACGTAAGTTAGTTGCGTAACCGAACATTTCTGCAAGTGGAACGAATGCACGAACAACTTGAGCGTTACCACGCGCTTCCATACCTTCTACACGACCACGACGGCTTGTTACGTCACCCATGATATCTCCCATGTACTCTTCAGGCATAACGATTTCTACCTTCATGACAGGTTCTAAAATAACAGGGTCACATTTTTTAGCTGCTTCTTTAAGTGCTAAAGATGCCGCCACTTTGAAGGCCATCTCAGATGAATCGACATCATGGTATGAACCGTCAACTAAACGTGCTTTAACATCGATTAATGGATAGCCGGCAAGAACACCGTTTTCCATTGAATCTTTAAGACCAGCTTCTACTGATGGGATATATTCACGAGGAACGACCCCACCGACGATAGCGTTTTCGAATTCAAAGCCAGCACCAACTTCGTTTGGTTCGAATTCAATGTGAACGTCACCGTACTGACCACGACCACCTGATTGACGTGAGAATTTACCTTGAACGCGGGCAGCTGTTTTGAACGTTTCACGGTAAGATACCATCGGCGCTCCAACTGTACATTCAACTTTAAATTCACGTTTCATACGGTCAACTAAGATGTCTAAGTGAAGCTCACCCATACCACCGATGATTACTTGTCCTGTTTCAGGATCAGTATGCGCGTGGAATGTTGGATCTTCCTCCTGCAATTTCACAAGAGCGTTAGTCATTTTGTCTTGGTCAGCTTTAGACTTAGGTTCAACTGACAAGTGGATAACCGGCTCTGGGAATTCCATAGACTCAAGGATAACTTGAGTTTTTTCATCACAAAGTGTGTCACCAGTTGTTGTATCTTTAAGTCCTACTGCTGCTGCGATATCTCCAGCGTAAACTGTAGAGATTTCTTCACGTGAGTTCGCGTGCATCTGCAGGATACGTCCTACACGTTCACGTTTACCTTTTGTTGCATTCTGTACATAAGAACCAGAGTTCAATGTACCAGAGTACACACGGAAGAATGTTAATTTACCAACGAACGGGTCAGTCATAACTTTGAACGCTAATGCTGCGAATGGTTCAGAGTCATCAGGTTTTGCTACGATTTCCTGTTCTTCATCATCAGCTGAATGACCTACGATAGGTTTAACATCTAATGGTGATGGTAAGTAGTCAATTGCTGCATCAAGCATTAATTGAACACCTTTGTTTTTGAAAGCAGTACCTGCTAACACTGGGAAGAATTCTACGTCACATGTTGCTTGACGGATAGCAGCTTTAAGTTCTGCTGGTGTGATTTCTTCGCCACCAAGGTATTTTTCCATTAATTCTTCATTGAAATCTGCAACAGCTTCAATCAATGCTTCACGTTTCGCTTCAGCATCTGCAAGCAATTCTTCAGGCACGTCAGTGACTTCGATGTCAGTCCCTAAGTCATTTGTATAAGTGTGAAGTTTCATTTCAACTAAATCAACGATTGCGTTGAATTCATCTTCCGCACCGATAGGCATTTGAATTGGGTGAGCATTCGCTTGTAATCTGTCGTGTAAAGTACCTACAGAGTAGTCAAAGTCTGCACCTGTTTTATCCATCTTGTTGATGAATACGATACGAGGTACGCCGTAAGTCGTCGCCTGACGCCATACAGTTTCAGTTTGTGGTTCTACACCTGATTGTGCATCAAGTACAGTAACCGCACCATCAAGTACACGAAGTGAACGTTCAACTTCAACAGTGAAGTCTACGTGTCCTGGTGTATCGATGATGTTGATGCGGTGACCTTGCCACTGCGCTGTTGTAGCAGCAGAAGTGATTGTGATCCCACGCTCTTGTTCTTGCTCCATCCAGTCCATCTGTGAAGCACCTTCGTGCGTTTCACCGATCTTATGGATACGGCCAGTATAATAAAGAATACGTTCAGTAGTCGTCGTTTTACCAGCATCGATGTGGGCCATGATACCGATATTACGAGTGTTCTTCAAAGAGAATTCTCTTGTCATAGGTATTCTTTCTCCTTCCAGGAAATGGTTTATATTTAGAAAGATACCATAGGTACAGCAATAAATTGCAGATGCCTATGGTTCACTTTCTTCTTACCAACGGTAGTGAGCAAATGCTTTATTTGCTTCCGCCATTTTGTGTGTATCTTCACGCTTTTTAACAGCACCACCAGTGTTGTTAGCAGCATCAAGAATTTCGTTAGCTAAACGCTCTTCCATAGTTTTTTCACCACGAAGACGTGAGTAGTTGACTAACCAGCGTAATCCTAAAGTTGTACGACGCTCAGCGCGTACTTCTACAGGTACTTGGTAGTTAGAACCCCCAACACGACGAGCTTTAACTTCTAATACAGGCATGATGTTGTTGATCGCTTCTTCAAAAACTTCCATAGCATCACGACCTGAACGTTCTTGAACTAAGTCAAATGCTGAATAAAGAATTTTTTGAGCAGTACCACGTTTACCATCAATCATGATTTTGTTGATTAATTTAGTAACCAATTTCGAATTATGAATTGGATCCGGTAATACGTCTCTTTTAGCAACAGGACCTTTACGAGGCATGAGTATATCCTCCTTTCACAGTATATTTGTTTGCTGTTTTAGTGTCTAGCAGGACAGTAATATTTACATAAATGAAATATTATTTTTTAGCTTTAGGTTTTTTAGCACCGTATAAAGAACGGCTTTGCATACGACCGTCAACACCTGAAGTATCTAACGCACCACGAACGATGTGGTAACGTACCCCTGGTAAGTCTTTTACACGTCCACCACGAATAAGTACAACACTGTGTTCTTGTAAGTTGTGGCCGATACCAGGAATGTAAGCATTAACTTCGATATTATTTGATAAACGCACACGTGCATATTTACGTAACGCTGAGTTAGGTTTTTTAGGAGTCATAGTACCTACACGAGTACAAACACCACGTTTTTGTGGAGATGCAACATCAGTAGCTTTTTTCTTATGACTGTTATAACCTTTGTTCAATGCAGGTGCAGTTGATTTTTTAATTTTAGAAGTACGAGGCTTCTTAACTAATTGGTTAATAGTAGGCATTTTAATTGTCCTCCTCTCTGTTCTTTAATTCCACACATCCAGGTGGTTCATTTTTTGGGTAAATAAAAATTTTTGTAAGATTAGCGGCTTACAAACCACTTTTCAAATGAGCAGCGACTGTCGCTTTCACTTGAATTCCAAATTCATCGCCCAGCGATCGACTAGAATCGCTATACGTTATTGGAAGTTGCTGCTGATGTGCCATCAACAGGACATCGGTTAATAAGTGGATTTGAACATCCTTAGCAATCACAAGTGACTGTACGCGATATTCCTTCAATGCCTTAAGAGTTTCCTTAAGACCCACTACATATTGATTAGAATGAACTTTTTCATTAGACATGGAAATCCTCCAAAGCGCTTCTGCATCAACCTTAATTATTTTACCACCTATCACAGACAGTGTCAACAATGTACAGCAGATAAAATCACCAATATTTTTGATTGAATCGCTGTCAGTTGCAGTCATTGTTCTGATGAATAAAAAACCGGATCCTTTGCACGGATCCGGTTGATGATTATTCTGTTACAAATGCTTCTTCCGGTTCAAAATCCGGCGTGCCTTTTTCGTACTCAACGCCTGAATAGCGTCTCATACCTGTGCCCGCAGGAATTAATTTACCGATGATAACATTCTCTTTAAGACCAAGTAAGTCATCACGTTTACCTTTGATTGCAGCATCTGTTAACACACGTGTTGTTTCCTGGAATGAAGCCGCTGATAAGAAACTTTCTGTTTCAAGCGATGCTTTAGTAATACCAAGTAACACAGGTTTTGCAGTTGCAGGGCGTTTTCTGTTCTGGAACACGACGCGGTTAGCATCTGTAAATACGTGAATATCTACTAATGCACCTGGTAATAAGTTTGTGTCTCCAGCTTCGATGATACGTACTTTACGCAGCATTTGACGAACCATCACTTCAACGTGTTTATCAGAGATTTCTACCCCTTGCATACGGTAAACTTTCTGAACTTCTTTCAGCAAGTATTTTTGTGTTGCGTTCAAGCCGGCAACAGCAAGTAATTCTTTCGGCTCGATAGAACCTTCTGTCATTACTTCACCACGGCTGACTTTAGAACCGATTTCCACTTTCAGACGCGCTGTTGCAGGCGCTAAGTAAGGACGAACTTCGTTCTCGCCTTTCACTTTGATTTCCTGCATACGGTCTTTGACGATGTTGATTTCAATGACTTCACCATTGATTTCAGAGATGATCGCCTGACCTTTAGGGTTACGCGCTTCGAATAGCTCCTGGATACGCGGTAAACCTTGTGTGATGTCGGCTCCGGCTACCCCACCTGTATGGAAAGTACGCATTGTAAGCTGTGTACCCGGCTCACCGATCGATTGCGCAGCGATTGTTCCGACTGCTTCACCGACTTCAACTTTCTCACCTGTTGCCAAGTTTTTACCGTAACATTTCTCACAGACACCGTGACGCGTATTACAAGTAAATGCTGAACGGATATGCATTTCTTCGATTCCTGCATCGACGATTGCTTTTGCGATTTCAGGAGTGATCAGTTCATTTGATTTAACAAGGATATCTTTTGTCTCTGGGTGACGTAATGTCTCACGAGAATAACGTCCTTCTAAACGTTCAATGAATGGCTCGATTAACTCTGAACCCTCACGGATAGCAGAGACTAAAAGACCACGGTCTGTTCCACAGTCTGCTTCGCGGACGATGACATCTTGTGCCACGTCTACAAGACGACGTGTCAAGTATCCTGAGTCAGCTGTTTTCAGTGCTGTATCGGCAAGACCTTTACGCGCACCGTGTGTTGAGATGAAGTATTCAAGTACTGTCAGACCTTCACGGAATGAAGATTTAATAGGTAACTCGATGATACGTCCAGCCGGGTTGGCCATCAGACCACGCATACCCGCAAGCTGCGTGAAGTTAGATGCGTTACCACGGGCACCAGAATCACTCATCATGAAGATTGGGTTCAAGTTATCAAGAGAATTCATCAGTTTCGCCTGGATTTCATCTTTTGCTTTTGTCCAAATATCGATAACTGCGGCGTAACGTTCGCTTTCAGTGATTAAACCACGTGTGAACTGTTTCGTTACTTTATCGACTTTTTCTTCAGCTGCGCTGATGATTTCCTGTTTGTCAGGTAATACGACGATGTCAGATACCCCTACAGTAATACCTGCACGTGAAGAATATTTGAATCCTAAGTCTTTCATTCTATCAAGCATTGTTGATGTATCTGTGAAGTGGAACTTGTTGAATACTTCTGCGATGACTTGTCCAAGGAATTTCTTATTGAATGGTTTGACAAGTGGTGTCTCTTCTAAATATTTCAGCAGACCTTCTTCTGTTAAGTCAGTCGCATTGATGAAATACTGCTCTGGTGTTTTTTCTTCCAGATTAGTCAATGATGGTTCATTGATGTAAGGGAATGATTCCGGCATGATTTCATTGAATATGACTTTACCTACAGTAGTTACAAGAAGCTGGTTGTTCTGCTGTTCAGTGAATGTAGGATTGTTGAATGAACCTGCTCTTACTGCGATACGTGAGTGTAAGTGAACATAGCTGTTTGTATAAGCCATGAGAACTTCGTTCGCATCGTTGAAGATCTTACCTTCACCGATTGAACCTTTACGCTCAAGCGTCAAGTAGTAGTTACCAAGTACCATATCCTGAGATGGTGTAACAACTGGTTTACCATCTTTAGGATTTAAGATGTTCTGTGCAGCAAGCATCAGCATACGTGCTTCTGCCTGGGCTTCTTTAGATAACGGAACGTGAACGGCCATTTGGTCACCATCGAAATCGGCATTGTAAGCAGTTGTTACAAGCGGATGCAGACGGATCGCGCGCCCTTCTACAAGGGTCGGTTCAAAGGCCTGAATACCTAATCTGTGAAGCGTCGGTGCACGGTTTAGGAGAACTGGATGTTCACGGATGACATCTTCTAATACATCCCATACTTCAGCATCCATACGCTCGATTTTACTTTTAGCATTTTTGATGTTTGTAGCGATTTCACGTTCAACGAGTTCTTTCATGACAAATGGTTTGAATAATTCAAGTGCCATTTCTTTAGGAAGACCACATTGATACATTTTCAAGTTTGGACCTACAACGATAACTGAACGACCAGAGTAGTCCACACGTTTACCAAGTAAGTTCTGACGGAAACGACCTTGTTTCCCTTTCAGCATATGAGACAGTGATTTCAATGGACGGTTACCTGGTCCAGTGACCGGACGGCCACGGCGACCATTATCGATCAACGCATCGACCGCTTCTTGCAGCATCCGTTTTTCGTTCTGGACGATAATGCCAGGCGCACCTAAATCCAATAAGCGTTTCAGACGGTTGTTACGGTTGATGACACGTCGATATAAATCGTTCAAGTCACTTGTCGCAAAACGTCCGCCGTCCAATTGAACCATCGGACGGATTTCCGGTGGAATAATCGGCAGCACATCTAAAATCATCCATGATGGATCATTGCCTGAGTTACGGAATGATTCTACGACTTCAAGACGTTTGATTGCTCTTGTTAAACGTTGACCTGTCGCAGATTCTAACTCTTCGCGAAGTGCTTTGAGTTCTGCGTCCAGGTCGATTGACATCAATAGATCTTTGATTGCTTCAGCACCCATCTTCGCAGTGAACTGACCCGGGAATTTATCATAATACTCACGGTATTCACGTTCAGATAGCAATGATTTTTTCTCAAGACCTGTTGGGCCTGGATCAACTACAACATAAGATGCAAAGTAGATGACTTCTTCAAGAGAGCGAGGAGAGATATCAAGTAATAAGCCCATACGGCTTGGAATGCCTTTGAAATACCAGATGTGAGAAACAGGTGCAGCAAGTTCGATGTGGCCCATACGTTCACGACGTACTTTGGATTTAGTAACCTCTACGCCACAACGGTCACAGACCATCCCTTTATATCTCACACGTTTGTATTTACCACAGCTACATTCCCAGTCTTTTGTCGGACCGAAAATCTTCTCACAGAATAAACCGTCTCTTTCCGGTTTTAATGTACGGTAGTTAATTGTTTCTGGCTTTTTAACTTCACCAAAACTCCAAGAACGGATTTTTTCAGGTGAAGCGAGACCTATCTTCATGTAATGAAAGTTATTTACATCAATCAAAGCCCTACCTCCTCAAGTTTTATATTAATAATGCCCATAAGCATTTCGTCAGACTGTTACTTTTCAGTGATTTCAGCTTCCTGCTGTTTATCAAGATTGATTTTGTTATCGATGAAGTCGTCATCTTCAAGATCACGCATTTCGATTTCTTCGTCTTTGTTGTCCATGACTTTAACATCCAGACCTAAACTTTGTAATTCTTTCATCAATACGCGGAATGATTCAGGAACACCTGGTTTAGGGATGTTTTCGCCTTTAACAATCGCTTCGTATGTTTTCACACGACCGACAGTATCATCTGATTTGTAAGTCAGGATTTCCTGTAATGTATAAGCAGCACCGTAAGCTTCAAGTGCCCATACTTCCATCTCACCGAAACGTTGTCCACCGAATTGTGCTTTACCACCCAATGGTTGCTGAGTTACTAATGAGTAAGGACCAGTAGAACGTGCATGAAGTTTGTCATCAACCATGTGTGCAAGTTTCAGCATGTACATGACACCGACAGAAACACGGTTATCGAATGGTTCACCTGTACGACCGTCATAAAGAACAGTCTTACCGTCACGGGCCATACCCGCTTCTTCGATAGTCGTCCATACATCTTCATCGTTTGCTCCGTCAAATACTGGAGAAGCAACGTGCAGACCTAATTGTTTTGCAGCCATACCTAAGTGCAGTTCAAGTACTTGACCGATGTTCATACGCGATGGCACCCCAAGTGGATTCAACATGATGTCAATCGGCGTACCGTCAGGCATAAATGGCATATCTTCTTCCGGTAAAATACGAGAGATAACCCCTTTATTACCGTGACGACCACACATTTTATCTCCGACGTGGATTTTACGTTTTTGGACGATGTATACACGGACTAACTGGTTAACACCAGGAGATAATTCATCTCCGTCTTCACGGTTGAAGACTTTGACGTCAAGAACGATACCACCGGCACCATGAGGGACACGAAGTGAAGTATCGCGGACTTCACGTGCTTTTTCACCGAAGATTGCATGTAACAGGCGCTCTTCAGCAGTCAATTCAGTAACTCCTTTAGGTGTCACTTTACCAACCAGGATATCTCCGTCTTTAACTTCTGCTCCGACATAGACGATACCACGATCATCTAAGTTCTTGAGTGCATTGTCAGAGACGTTAGGAATGTCACGCGTAATTTCTTCAGGTCCGAGTTTAGTATCACGTGCTTCTGATTCATATTCTTCAATATGAATAGATGTATAGACGTCGTCTTTCACGAGACGTTCACTCATGATAACCGCATCCTCGTAGTTATAACCATCCCAAGTCATGAAGCCGACAACGACGTTACGACCAAGTGCCATCTCACCAAGTTCCATAGAAGGACCATCTGCTAAGATTTCTCCTTTAGTCACAACATCACCAACAGCGATGATTGGACGCTGGTTGTAACATGTTCCTGAGTTAGAACGTACGAATTTAGATAATTTGTATACATCTAAATCTGTTTCGATTTCTTTGCCGTTTTCTTCAACGATACGGCGTACTTTGATCTGACGTGCTTCAACGTGTTCCACACGACCTTTATATTTAGCAACGACTGCTGCACCAGAGTCACGGGCAGCAACGTGTTCCATACCTGTACCAACAAATGGTGCTTCCGGAATCATCAACGGTACTGCTTGACGCTGCATGTTCGCACCCATCAAGGCACGGTTTGAGTCATCGTTTTCTAAGAATGGGATACATGCTGTCGCAGCAGAGACAACCTGCTTCGGTGATACATCCATGTAGTCCATCCGTTCACGAGGCATTGTTGTGTTATCCCCGCGGAAACGACAGACGATTTCTTCGTCGATGAAGCTGCCGTTGTCATCAAGACGTGCATTCGCCTGAGCGACGACGTAAGCATCTTCTTCGTCTGCTGTTAAGTAGTCGATCTGTGATGTGACTTGATTAGTTTCTGGATCTACTTTACGGTAAGGTGTTTCGATGAAGCCGAACTCGTTCACACGTGCATAACTTGATAATGAGTTGATCAAACCGATGTTTGGTCCCTCAGGTGTTTCAATCGGACACATACGACCGTAGTGAGAATAGTGAACGTCACGTACTTCCATACCAGCACGTTCACGCGTCAAACCACCGGGTCCTAATGCAGATAGACGACGTTTGTGCGTTAACTCTGCCAATGGATTCGCCTGGTCCATGAACTGTGATAATTGAGAGCTGCCAAAGAATTCTTTAGTAGATGCAATGACTGGACGAATATTGATCAACTGCTGCGGCGTAATAGATTCTGTATCCTGGATACTCATACGTTCACGAACAACACGTTCCATACGAGATAGACCGATACGGAACTGGTTCTGCAGTAATTCACCTACTGAACGTAGACGACGGTTACCTAAATGGTCGATATCATCTGTATCGCCGACACCATGCAGCAAGTTGAAGAAATAGCTGATAGAAGCAACGATATCTGCCGGCGTGATGCATTTCACTTCATCATCAGGGAATGCATTACCGATGACTGTCGTTGTGCGTTTTTCTTCATCGCCAGGGATGTAGACTTTAACTGATTGAACTTCTACAGGCTCGTCTAATAAACCGTTATCCAAGTCAAAGACTTTGCGGTTTGCATTGTTTTCAAGAACTTCCATGATGCTGTCAAGGTTACGACGGTCAAGAACTGTCCCTTCGTCAGCAACAATTTCACCGGATTCCACATCAACAATCGGCTCAGCGAGTGTCTGATTGAACAGGCGGTGTTTTAAGTGAAGTTTTTTATTCATTTTGTAACGACCGACGCTTGCTAAATCATAGCGTTTTGGGTCGAAGAAACGAGAATACAGTAGGCTTCGTGCATTTTCCACTGTTGGCGGCTCACCTGGGCGTAAACGCTCATATATTTCGAGCAATGCTGATTCAACTGAATCTGTGTTGTCTTTATCTAATGCATTACGCAAGTATTCGCTCTCACCTAATAGATCGATAATCTCTTGATCTGATGAGAAACCTAACGCACGTAGTAATACCGTGATCGGTAATTTACGCGTGCGGTCGATACGAACAAATACAACGTCTTTCGCGTCTGTTTCATATTCCAGCCAAGCACCACGGTTAGGGATAACTGTTGCACCAAAACTTACTTTACCGTTCTTATCAACTTTGTCGTTGAAATAAACAGATGGTGACCGCACTAATTGAGAAACGATAACACGTTCCGCACCATTAATCACGAAAGTACCTGTGTCCGTCATGATTGGGAAATCACCCATGAAGACATCCTGTTCTTTGACTTCACCAGTCTCTTTGATGATCAGTCTAACTTTTACACGAAGTGGCTTAGAGTAAGTTGCATCATGATTTTTGGCTTCATCTAAATCATATTTGGGTTCACCCAATTTATAATCGACGAATTCTAATGAAAGATTACCTGTGAAGTCTTCGATCGGAGAAATGTCGCGAAACATTTCAAGAAGGCCTTCTTTAAGGAACCATTCATAAGATTTAGTTTGAATCTCAATTAAGTTCGGTAGTTCTAAAATTTCGGAGATACGCGCGTAACTTCTACGTTTGCGATGTCGTCCATACTGGATAAGTTGACCTGTCAACAGATTCACCCCTCAAAAATTGTGGTTACCTTACTCTCCGACAGACATAAGACAAAAAGAAAACGGAATCAAAATAAACCCCATTTTCGTTTTTTTATCGACTTAGTTCTGCCAAATTTGAGCTAGAAAAGTACACACTTATTGAATTTAAATTTTTACATTCTATTACTATAACAGATTGACATGATTAGGTCAACCTTTGACACTTTTTAAAATATAATAGCCTTTGTCTTTAGTGACAACCTCTACGTTGCCGAACAGCCCACCCATGCGTTTCTTAGCTGACGGCATGCCCTGCTTCTTCTGAATAACAACAAACAGCACACCGCCAACATTTAAGCAGTCATAACTTTGGTCGAGAATTCTGGATACAACGTCTTTACCTGCACGAATCGGCGGGTTGGTCAGGATCGCATCAAATGACTGCTCGACGGCATCAAGTGCATCGCTCTTGTAGATGACTGCGTTGTCGATGAGATTCACCCGGCGATTCTCTTCTGCCAGATTAAGTGCACGTGTGTTGACATCGACCATATCAACTGTACTTTCCGGATGAACTTTGGCGATCATCAGACCAATCGGCCCGTAGCCGCAGCCGACATCAAGTATCCGCGGATAAGACTGTTCTTTCAGAAATGCATTGATGAGGACATTTGAACCGTAATCAATACTACCTTTAGAGAACACACCACTATCTGTCTTCAACTCAAGGCTATAATCTTCATAACGATAAGTGAACACGGACGGATTTGATTCAACATCCTGTTCTTCACTATAATAATGACTCATCATCAATCCTCCTTCGTAAAAAAAGAAACCCGTTATCAATAATAACGGGTTTTAAATGGAAGTGACAAACTATTTAACTTCTACAGTTGCGCCTGCTTCTTCTAATTTAGCTTTTAATTCTTCAGCTTCTTCTTTAGAAACAGCTTCTTTAACTGTTTTAGGAGCGTTGTCTACTAAGTCTTTAGCGTCTTTCAAGCCAAGACCAGTTGCTTCTTTAACAGCTTTAACAACTTTAATTTTTGAAGCGCCCGCAGATACTAATTCTACGTTGAATTCAGTTTGTTCAGCTGCAGCGTCAGCGCCACCAGCTGCACCAGCTGCTGCTACAGGAGCTGCTGCTGTTACACCAAATTCTTCTTCAATAGCTTTTACTAAGTCGTTTAATTCTAAAACTGACATTTCTTTAATCGCGTCGATGATTTGTTCTTTAGTCATGATTATATTTCCTCCGTTTTTTTAATAGTTTATTTTAAGCTTCTGTTGTTTCAGATGTTTCAGTTACTTCTGCTTCAGGAGCTTCAGCTGGTGCTGCTGCTTCTGTGCCTGTTTCTTTTTGTTCGCCGACTGCTTTAACAGCATAAGCGAAGTTTCTCATTGGTGCTTGTAATACTGAAAGAACCATTGAGATAAGACCTTCTTTTGAAGGAAGTGAAGCGATTGCTTTAACTTCTGCTTCAGAAGTCACTTTACCTTCGATGATACCTGCTTTAATTTCTAATTTCTCGTTTGTTTTCGCGAAATCAGCAATAATTTTAGCAGGTGCAACAACTTCCTCGTTAGAGAACGCGATCGCATTAGGGCCAGTTAAGAATTCTTCAATTCCTTCAACACCCGCAGCTTCAGCAGCACGACGTACGAGCGTATTTTTGTATACGCGGAATTCGATGCCTGCTTCACGAAGTTGTTTACGTAGTTCAGTTACTTGAGCAACTGTTAAACCACGATAGTCAACAATGATTGTAGATACTGAGTTTTTAAACTGCTCAGTGATCACATCAGTTTGTTGTTGTTTAAGTTCAACTGCTTTAGACATGATGACACCTCCATTTAGATTTTCGTGCTTTTCTAATAAGAATTAAAAAAGCACTTTTCACCTATGGCAAAAAGTGCTTGAACGTTATCAAGTCAATTTTCACCTCGGCAGGATGATTAAGCACGCAGCCCCTGCTGTCTTAGGTTATGAACACAAACTACACTATAACGTGTAGTTTGTAATCTGTCAATATTAATTAGTTACGAATTTCGTTTGGGTCTACTTTAATACCAGGGCCCATTGTTGTTGAAACTGCAACTGTTTTGAAGTAAGTACCTTTAGATGATGCTGGTTTAGCTTTAGCTAACACGTCTTTAAGCGCATTGAAGTTTTCAACTAATTTAGCGTCGTCAAATGATACTTTACCGATAGCTGCATGTACGATACCAGATTTCTCAGCACGGTATTCTACTTTACCTGCTTTGATTTCTTGAACTGCTTTAGTAACGTCCATTGTTACAGTGCCTGTTTTAGGGTTTGGCATTAAACCTTTAGGTCCTAAGACACGTCCAAGTTTACCCACTTCACCCATCATATCAGGTGTTGCAACGATTACATCGAAGTCGAACCAACCTTGGTTGATTTTGTTGATGTATTCAGTGTCACCAGCGTAGTCAGCACCTGCTGCTTCAGCTTCTTTTAATTTTTCGCCTTTAGCGAATACTAAGACGCGTTGTGTTTTACCAGTACCGTTTGGCAGTACAACTGCACCACGGATCTGCTGATCATTTTTACGTGTATCGATTCCTAGACGGAATGCCACTTCAACAGAAGCGTCGAAGTTCACTGTGCTTGTTTCTTTCGCAAGTTTGATTGCTTCTTCTACTGAGTAGAAAGAGTTACGATCAACTTTTTGAGCGGCTTCTTGATACTTTTTACCTTTTTTAGCCATTGTTTATTTTCCTCCTTATAGTGGTTTTAGCGGAATGTCCTCCCACGTATGCAATGCCGGATGACAATGCAAGAGCAGACGTCATGACGTCTGCTTAAAAACGTTTATTATTTGATTTCAAATCCCATGCTGCGAGCTGTACCTGCGATAATACGCATTGCTGCTTCAACGCTTGCTGCGTTCAAGTCTTCCATTTTTTCTTCAGCAATTTGACGTACTTGATCTTCAGTTACTGTAGCCACTTTGTTTTTATTAGGTTCGCCTGAACCTTTTTCAACTTTAGCTGCTTTTTTCAGTAATACTGCTGCAGGTGGAGTTTTAGTGATAAATGTAAATGAACGGTCTTCAAATACAGAAATTTCAACTGGAATGATTAAACCTGCTTGTTCTTGAGTACGTGCGTTAAATTCTTTACAGAATCCCATAATGTTTACACCCGCTTGACCTAATGCTGGACCAACCGGTGGAGCTGGATTAGCTTTACCTGCAGGGATTTGCAATTTAACAACTTTGATTACTTTTTTAGCCACGATGTGCACCTCCTATAATATCGTGATGTGGTCACAGGGTATGAGATTTACCCTCCCACTCAAACACGCATGCTAATAGCACGACCCTAAAATAATAGCATTTTTAGAGCCGCTTGGCAAGTGTATTTTTACTGTTTTTTTAAAACGATAGATTATAATTTCTCGACTTGATCAAACTCTACTTCTACGGGTGTTTCACGGCCGAACATATCAACCAGCACTGTTAATTTGTATTTTTCAGCATCCAGTTCTTTAATTTCACCGACTTGGTTCGTGAACGGTCCAGATGTTACACGCACCTGTTCACCGACTTCAAGTTCCACATCAATAGTTTTTTCAGCCATTCCCATTGATTTCAGGATGAAACGTGCTTCATCCGGTAACAATGGATTAGGTTTCGATCCTGCGCCGGCAGATCCTACGAATCCTGTAACACCTGGTGTATTACGTACGACGTACCATGATTCGTCAGTCATCACGAGTTCAACAAGCACGTACCCCGGGAATGTTTTTTTCAGTGATGTTTTCTTTTTGCCATCTTTAATCGTTGTTTCTTCTTCTTCAGGAATCACAACGCGGAAGATTTGGTCCTGCATATTCATTGACTCCAGACGCTTCTCCAGATTGTCCTTTACTTTGTTTTCATATCCGGAGTAGGTATGGACTGCATACCAATGTTTTGTAGTTTCTTCAGACATAATGTGCCTCCTTAATTAATTAACTTGATAAGTTCTGTGATACCAAGGTCCACTGCAAAGAAAAATAAAATAAAAAACAATACGGTGAGCACAACGATCGTTGTATCACGTACTACTTCTTTGCCAGTCGGCCATGACGTCTTCTTCATTTCGGAAACGACGCCTTGGAAGAAGTTCTCTTTCTGCATGCTGATGCCTCCTATAGAGATTCCTTATGAATCGTATGTTGATCACATGTTTTGCAATACTTTTTAAGTGTCATGCGAATCGTTGAATCTTTTTTTGCCACCGTGTAATTGCGACTGCCGCAAACCGAACAATTTAATGCCACTTTTTTCAATTGGGTTCACCTTAATCCTATTTAATATACAAAGTAAAGGTTCAGTTGTCAACGCATCAACTGACTCAGCACTTTGTGTTTTAGTCTCTGATGTGCATTCCGGATGATGCGTTCCGTCCGGTCTTCAAGCACACAAATCTCTTCAATTGTCAGACCGCTCAGCAGATGTTTTGCCATGCGATGCTCCAGCGGACTGAGGCCGAGTGTCACTGGATTCAACTGACTAGAGAGTTCATTATAGATGCTGACTTCTTCAGGTGATAGTTGGGAATAGTCGTTCAGCTCATCGATTAATGTTCTGCTCTCATCTTCTGACAGCGGCGCATCAAGACTGACCATCGCCACCTTCTGACGACTGCGCTCTTTTCTCGCCCAGTCAATCATCCGAAAGCGCAGCAGCCTTAGATAATAAGGTTTAAACGTATCGCATTTCAGCTGATCATAGTCAACAGCTGCCTGGTGAAGCAGAATCAATGCCTCCTGATACAGCTCGTCATCATCCATCTGATGCCGTCTGACATACGTCAAAATCAACAGTCTCATACGGACAACGAGCCGTTCAAAAGATCGTTCATCCCCTGCTTGAATGTCAGCGACAAGCTGTTCATCCGTCTTCGTCTCGTAACGTTCTTCTGTCTCAAACAGAACGAATGTCAGCGCTCTGAACAAAAGTTAACACCCCTTATTAGTATTAACTTCAGTGTACAACGTCACGTAACTACCGACAAGCCGTCCTGCTGAAATAATAAATTTACTCATCAAGTCCACGTCTGAGCCGTTCGAGTCTAAATTTCGTCTCTTCATCGATATCGATTCTTGTCCTTGGTTTGAATGTGTTCATTTTCTTGATGTCTTTATCCAGCAGTTCCTTCTCTTCATCGAGTTCACTTAAAAATTCACGTGACGACACGCGCAGTGCCCCAGTTCCAAAAATAGCATGCTGCTCAGACAAATCACTTGTCACGACTGTAATTCGTGTAATGTGCTTATCGTACAGCTCATAGACGAGACGCTCGATGACCGAGTCCGCAGTTTCCTTCTCTTTTGAGAAGATGACTTTAATGCCGTGAAATAGTTCAATGAACTCTCCGCGTTTCACATCGTAAGCATCAAACACGCAGATCAGTTCACCCTGCTGTCTTGCATTATAGTTGACGAGATCTAAAAGCAGTGTTTTCCTTGCTTCTTCCAATGATTCCAGTGCGATAGCTTTCAGCCGGTCGCTTTGCCCGATGACATTGTAACCATCAACTATGATATAGAATTCCTTCATCAGTCGATACTGTTGCGCTTTCTATAGACTTCATACATCAATAGCGCTGCAGCCACTGAGGCGTTCAAGCTGTTGACATGACCGACCATCGGCAAGTGCACAAGAAAATCACATTTTTCTTTGACTAATCTGCTCATCCCTTCACCTTCAGAACCGATGACTACAGCAAGGGGCATATCCGCAGCCATTCTCCGGTAATCCACTGATTTCTCAGCGTCAGTACCGCAGATCCAGAATCCCGCCTCTTTCAGTCGATCGATCGTCTGCGCCAAATTAGTGACGCGCATCACCGGCACATATTCAATCGCCCCGGTCGATGCTTTGACAACTGTTGAATTCAGCGTCACAGAACGTCGTTTCGGGATAATAATCCCATCCACACCGATTGCATCTGCTGTTCTGATGATAGAACCGAGATTATGCGGGTCTTCCAGGCCGTCCAGAATCATGACAGTCGCTGTCTTATCCTTTACTGTCTCCAAGAAGTCTTCAAGCTCGGTGTAGTCATACGGTGAAATCTGTGCCGCAATCCCTTGATGCGGTACATCACTCATCTGATCCAGTTTGCTTTTCGGCACTTGCTGAACCATGATTTTCCGTTCTTTCAGCAGGTCGAGAATGGGCCTGATCTGCTGCTTGTTGATGCCTTCCTGAATAAACACTTTGTTGATCTCGCGGTCAGATGACACGGCACTCTTCACCGCATGTCTGCCGACGATAATATCTTCGTTCATTTCAGTTCCCTCTCTTCACATAGCGCCACTATTTTGTCGAGCAGTTCTTTCAGCCGTTCTTCTTCTCCTGCCAGCTGCAAGTAGCCGATGACCGCTTCAAGCCCTGTGCTCTTCTTATAAGTGACCACATCTGTATTTTTTGCTTTCGTATGGCTCTTCGCGTTGCGCCCGCGCATCAATACATCCAATTCCTGCTCAGTGAAATACTGTGCGTCAACGAGTGCATCGAACGTCTGTGCCTGGCTCTTCGCTGATACATAGAACGTTGCAGCGCGGTGCAGAGCATTCGGTTTCGCCTTCAATTTTAGTATGACATGCTGTCTGACATGGAGGTCTAATATCGCATCTCCTAAATAGGCGAGTGTCAGCGGATTATGGAGATGAGCAGCGTTAACCACGGCGGAAACGCACTCCTTGTGCTGTATCTTCAAGAATGATGTTCTGCTCTTTAAGCAGGTCGCGGATTTCGTCGGCGCGTTTGAAGTCTTTGCTGGCACGGGCCGTCTGACGTTCTTCAATCAGACGCTCGACCTCTTCGTCCAGCAGGCCATTGTCCGCCTGTAAATTCACGCCGAGGACATCGCTCATAATATCAAACACTTCAATGAAACGTTTAATGACGGACAAGTCAGTCGATGTATTCGCGTTATAGACATTCGCAAGCTTCGCGAGCTCATACCAGCTCGTCACCGCGTTGGCCGTATTGAAATCATCATCCATCGCTTCTTCAAACTTAGCGAGTATATGATCTATGTCAGCGATGACCTCATGATGGTCTGCAATATCAACAGAAATATTCTTTCTTTCGACAAGGGACTGATAGGCATTCTGAATTCTCTCAAGACCTGTCTTCGCTGCATCGACGAGTTCCATATTGTAGTTGATCGGATGACGGTAATGCACGCTGATCATAAAGAAACGCAGGACATTAGGGTCAATTTCTTTGATGATATCATGGACAAGAATGAAGTTACCGAGTGATTTACTCATCTTTTCATTGTCGATATTGATGAAACCATTGTGCAGCCAGTAATGGGCAAATGTCTTGTCATTATGCGCTTCTGACTGTGCGATTTCGTTTTCGTGGTGCGGGAACGTAAGATCACTGCCGCCTGCGTGAATATCGATTGTATCGCCCAGATGTTTACGTGCCATGACAGAACATTCGATGTGCCAGCCTGGACGACCTTCCCCCCACGGGCTCTGCCACTTGATTTCATCTGGTTTTGCCGCTTTCCATAATGCGAAGTCCAGAGCATCTTCCTTCAGTTCACCCTGCTGAATACGAGCGCCGATTTTCAGCTCATCAATCGACTGCTGACTCAGTTTTCCGTATTCATCAAATTTGCGGGTTCTGTAATAGACATCCCCTTGATTGGCATAGGCATAGCCTTTGTCAATCAGTACTTGAATGAAATCAATGATATCATCCATATGGTCCATCACCCGTGGGTGCGCTGTCGCCGTCTTACAATTCAATGCGTGAGTATCTTCGAAGTAGGCCTCAATGAAACGGTCCGCTACTTCAGGCACTGTTTCGCCGAGCTGATTAGCTGCACGAATGAGCTTGTCATCGACATCTGTGAAGTTAGAGACATAGTTCACGTCATAGCCTTTGTATTCTAGATATCTGCGAACGACATCAAAGCTGATAGCCGGACGTGCATTACCGATATGGATGTAGTTATAGACGGTCGGACCGCAGACATACATCTTCACTTTGCCTTCTTCAATCGGTACAAACGGTTCTTTTTTACGCGTCAGTGTATTATATAACGTAATCATCTTTAATCTCTCCATTTCTTGTCGCTTCTATTTGACGTTCCAGTTCTACTAATTTTTCAAAAATCGGATCCGGCAGGTCTGTATGCTCAAAACTTTTACCTACCTTCTGGCCGCATTGTCTGACGATTCTGCCCGGAATCCCTACGACTGTCGTACAGCCCGGCACATCTTTCAGCACGACGGAGTTCGAACCGATATTGACATTACTCCCTACTTTAATGTTACCAAGCACTTTAGCTCCTGCTGCAATCAACACGTTGTCTCCAATGTCAGGGTGCCGCTTCCCTTTCTCTTTTCCTGTACCCCCAAGGGTCACGCCTTGATAGATGGTGACATTGCTGCCGATCGTACACGTCTCACCGATCACAACACCCATGCCGTGATCAATAAACAGTCGTCGGCCTATCTTCGCACCCGGATGTATTTCAATGCCTGTGAAAAAGCGCGACATCTGGCTGATGACTCTCGCTGCAAAAAACCATCGTCTGTTATAAAACCAATGTGCGACTAAATGCCACCATACAGCATGCAGCCCTGAATAAGTCAGGAAAACTTCCAGGCTGCTGCGGGCTGCGGGATCCTGTTCGAAGACCATCGCAATGTCGTCTTTAATTCTTGTGAACATCGGTATCCTCTCTTCCCATAAAAGATAAAGACACCCCTGACAAACGTCAGAGGTGCCTAATATAAACACGGTTCCACTCTTCATTAATGATTATTATCATTCACTCATCAAGTTATGAAATTAAACAACGGAAGGTGCATTCAACCGTGTCATCACACCCTTTCACCAGCCGGATGCTCTCTATTGGTATGGCACGATTTACTATGTCTTCCTGATTAAGTTCTATTATAAGGGGTTTTGATTAAATATCAAGCACTTAAGCACAGTAAGGTGCAATACGTGCCAGCACTTTTTCGCGCCCCAGCAGTTCAATCGTGTTCGGCAGTTCTGGACCATGCGTCTGTCCTGATACAGCGACACGAATCGGCATGAATAAGTTTTTACCCTTGATGCCTGTTTCTTTCTGAACTGCTTTAATAGCTGCTTTGACAGACGCTGCATCAAATATTTCCAGTGCTTCAAGCTGTGCAGTCAACGCACGCATCAGTTCAGGAACCTGCTCACCGTTTACCACTTCTGCTGCCTCATCGTTCAATGTCAGCTCTTCTTTGAAGAACAGTTCAGACAGTTCCACAATTTCACCAGCATAGCTCATCTGCTGCTGATACAGTTCAACTAGGCCTTTCGCCCAAGTCAACGCTTCAGGTGTCGGATTTTCAGTAATCAGCCCTGCTTTTTTCATGTGCGGCAATGTCATTTCAAACACTGTATCCAGGTCTTTCTCTTTCATGTACTGGTTGTTAATCCAGGCAAGCTTCACTTTGTCGAAGAATGCCGGCGATTTGCTCAGACGGTTTTCGTCGAACATCTCGATGAACTGGTCTTTTGAGAAGATTTCTTCTTCTCCGACCGGCGACCAGCCCAGCAGTCCGATGAAGTTGAACAACGCTTCCGGCAGATAACCAAGATCATGGTACTGCTCGATGAACTGAATGATAGAACCGTCACGCTTAGATAATTTTTTGCGGTCTTCATTGACGATGAGTGTCATATGGCCGAATACTGGAACGTCATAGCCCAGCGCTTCGTAGATCATCATCTGCTTCGGTGTATTGGAAATATGATCATCACCGCGGATCACGTGACTAATCGCCATGAAGTGGTCATCCACCGCTACCGCGAAATTATAAGTCGGGATGCCATCTTTTTTCACGATGACCCAGTCACCGATACCATTGGATTCAAATGAAACTTCGCCTTTGACCATATCATTGAATGTATAAACTTTGTCTTTCGGTACACGGAAACGAATACTTGGCTGACGGCCTTCAGCAACAAATGCTGCTTCCTCTTCTTCTGTCAAGTGCGCATGCTGTCCACCGTATCTCGGCATCTCACCGCGGGCAATCTGTGCTTCGCGCTCAGCTTCCAGCTCTTCAGATGTCATATAGCATCGATAAGCTTTGTCTTCAGCCAGCAGCTGCTCAATAATCGGATTGTAGATGTCAGCACGTTCTGATTGGCGATACGGCCCGTAACCGCCGTCTTTATCAACGGATTCGTCCCATTCAAGTCCTAACCATTTGAGGTAGCGAAGCTGTGACTCCTCGCCGCCTTCTACATTACGTGCCGTATCTGTATCTTCAATGCGGACGATGAAATCACCGCCGTGATGTTTTGCAAATAAATAGTTGAATAATGCTGTACGTGCATTACCGATATGAAGGAAACCTGTAGGTGAAGGTGCATATCTCACTCTTACTTTATCCATGTTTGTCACTCCAATTTAATTATTCTTCGTTAATAATACCACAGCTTGTGCAGCAATTCCCTCTTCCCTTCCTAAAAAGCCCATCTTCTCAGAAGTCGTCGCTTTAACATTGACTTGATCGACATCTACTTCCAGCAGCTCACTGATGATGCTGCGCATGTCATCAATATGGGGTCTGAACTTCGGTCGTTCCGCTACAATGGTCGCATCAATATTACCGATAGTATAACCTTTCGCTTTGACTTCCTTAAAAGATTCCTTGAGCAGAATTTTAGAATCTGCATCTTTGAACGCTGCATCGGTATCCGGAAACAGCTTACCGATATCTCCTAATGCTGCTGCTCCGAGCATCGCATCAGTAATTGCGTGCAGCAGTACATCTGCATCGCTGTGGCCGAGCAGCCCTTTTTCATGAGGGATCTCAAGGCCGCCGATGATTAACTTCCTATCTTCTGCCAGCTGATGAACATCATAGCCGAATCCTACTCTAAACATCCGATTCCTCCCGCTTTCTCAAAATTGCTTCTGCAAAATATAAATCTTCCGGTGTTGTCAGTTTAATATTATCATAACTGCTCTCAACGATATGAACAGGAAGACCTGTCCGTTCTACAAGCGATGCATCATCCGTACCTAAATAGCCATCAGCTGCTGCACGTTGATAGGCTGCTGTCAGCACATGATAAGCAAAAGCTTGCGGCGTCTGAACGAGCCATAGCCTGCTGCGGTCCGGCGTATTTACCACCTGGCCGTTATCGATCATTTTAATAGTATCTTTGGCACGTACTGCTGCAATGACCGCTTGATGCTGCAGAGCACCTTCGTATAGATGGTTCAATGTTTCATGTGAAATCAAGGGACGTGCACCGTCATGAACCATGACGACGGCCACTTCTTCAATCTCTCTCAGCACATTGTCTATACTGTACTGCCGCTCACTGCCCCCTGCTATTATCCCTTGCACTTTCGGGAAATCGCTCAGCAGTTCAGTCAGCTGCGTTATTTCGTCTTCTTGTGCTGCAACATAGATGGCACCGCACTGCTCATGACTCTGGAAAGCTGCTACAGTACGTCTGATGACTGGGACACCACCCACTTCAAGAAAGACTTTGTTGTGTCCATAACCCATTCTCTTACCTTGTCCAGCTGCGGGAATAATTACTGTATACATTACTTATCTGCTACTTTCTTTGTAAAAATAATACGTCCGGATGATGTCTGTAAAATAGACTGCACTTCAACCAGCTTCTCTTGGTTGATAAAATTTTTGCCGTGTTCAAGAACAACCATTGTGCCATCTTCCAAATAGCCGACCCCTTGGTTTTCTTCCTTCCCTGCTTTAGTGATCAGCAGTTTGAAACGATCTCCCTGCTGAACGACCGGCTTAATTGCTTCAGACAGATCGTTGACATTGAGTACTTTGATGCCCTGCACTTGGCAGACTTTGTTCAAATTATAATCCGTCGTAATGACACTTGCGTTTGATTCAGAAGCCATCTTGACCAGCAGCTGGTCGACCTCTTTGATCTCATCATGCCCCGGATGAAACTTTACGGGATGGCCGGTCTGCTTTAATTCATTGAGAATATCAAGCCCTCGCTGTCCTTTGTCCCGCTTCAAACCGTCTGTTGAGTCTGCTATTAACTGGAGTTCGTCAAGAACCCCCTGCGGTACGATGATCGTCCCGTCAATAAAACCACATTTGACGATATTTAAAATACGTCCGTCAATAATTGCAGATGTATCCAGCAATTTCACTGCGTCAGTTACTTTGCGCTTACTGCCCTGAAACCTTTCAGGGAGCAGACTTTGAATCTCTTCACGCTTTTTAAGGCCTACTTGAAATCCTAAGTAGCCGAGAATAACAGCCAGGACGATAGGAATGGTATTTTTCAATAGCGGGAAGCCCATCGTATTGAATATCAGACTGATCATGGACGCTATCATCAGACCCATCATCATGCCGATCGTCGCAAAAATAATCTCCATAAAATTACGTTTCAACAGTAACCCTTCGCCTGCCTCAACCATCGCCACGACCTTATCAATCAACCAGTAAAACAACAATAAAAAGACAATGATACCGATAGCACCGTCAACGTAATTATTGACGACAAGAGAAGGAACGTTCAGATCAAATAATTTAACGACTTCAGGGATCAAATAAATACCAAGTGATGCACCAATGATAATGAATAACAGAACTATTAACCTTTTAAGCATAGCGTCACCTCCTTATATTAGCTAAATGCTAGTTTCAATGCTTCAGAAATATTCGTAATGCCGATGACTTCAATGCCGTCAGGGAAATCCCAGCCGCCGATGTTGTTCTTCGGAATGACGACACGCTTGAAGCCGAGTTTCGCCGCTTCCTGAACGCGCTGCTCAATCCGTGCTACACGTCTCACTTCACCTGTCAGCCCTACTTCTCCGATGAAGCAGTCGTCACCGCGCGTCGCCTTGTCATTAAAACTGGATGCAATACTGACGACGACACTTAAATCGACAGCCGGTTCATCCAGTTTGACTCCGCCCGCCACTTTGATGTAAGCATCCTGCTGCTGCAGTAACAGCCCCTGCTTCTTCTCAAGCACTGCCATCAATAGACTTAGGCGGTTATGATCAATGCCTGTTGCCATTCGTCTTGGATTATGAAATGTCGTCGGTGTGACCAGTGCCTGCACTTCGACAAGCAGCGGACGGGTTCCTTCCATCGTCGCAACAATAGTTGACCCTGCAACATTCTTCGTTCGTTCCTCAAGAAACATCTCTGACGGATTCAGCACTTCATTCAGACCCGTATTCCGCATCTCAAATATACCCATCTCATTCGTTGAGCCAAAACGGTTCTTCACCGCCCGCAATATACGGTAGCTGTGATGTGTGTCTCCTTCAAAATACAGCACCGTATCCACCATATGTTCGAGCAGCCGGGGTCCTGCGATCTGACCTTCCTTAGTCACGTGCCCGACGATAAATGTGGCGATGTTCAATTGCTTCGCCATACGCATCAATTCCTGTGTACACTCTCTTACTTGAGAGACAGAGCCCGGTGCTGAAGTCACTTCCGGATGGAATATGGTCTGTATCGAATCGATGACAAGAAACTTCGGTTCAGTCTTCTTCACTGTTTCATGAATGACTTGAAGATTCGTTTCTGCATAGACGCTTAGTTCGCCCGCATCTTCTTTCAACCGGTCAGCTCGCAGCTTTGTCTGTCTGACAGATTCTTCACCAGAGATATATAAGACGGAATTCTCTTTTGAGAGCAGTGCACATACTTGAAGCAGCAATGTAGATTTACCGATTCCGGGGTCTCCACCTATAAGAATAAGGGAACCCGGTACAATTCCACCGCCGAGTACGCGGTCAAATTCGCGGATATATGTTGTTGAGCGGGGAGTGCTTTCTTTAGTGATATTCTTCAATTTCTCTACGCGTTCAGTAGAGGATGATTCAGTAATTGCCGTCTTCGGTCCTTTGGCTTTGTGTTCTATTACTTCTTCCATCTGGTTCCATGCGCCGCAGTTCGGACATTTGCCCATCCATTTAGGAGACTGATATCCGCAGGCCATGCATTCAAACGTTGATTTCGTTTTCGCCAAAAAAGTTCCTCCTGATTCAATATGTTATTATTGTAAACTGTTTCATCGGTCAATACAATAAAACCCCTAATGCAATAGCATTAAGGGCATTGTCCCATGTTAACATTTAACTGGAAATCATTTATATTTCTTCAGCCACTCGCTCTTTTTTGTCGATAGTGAACGCTTCGTCTTTGTAATCGATGACGATGTCCTGCCCTGCGAGCGTTTCACCTTTTAACAGCTCTTCTGACAATTTATCTTCAATGTTTTTCTGAATTGAACGTGCCAGCGGTCTTGCACCATATTCAGGGTCATAACCTTCCTCAGCCACTTTTTCTTTTGCAGCATCTGTCAAAGTAATGACGATATCCTGTTCTTTCAGACGTTTGGCAAGATCTTCAACCATCAATGTGACAATTTTTTTCAAGTGATCTTTTTCGAGCTTATGGAAGACGATGATATCATCCACACGGTTCAAAAACTCAGGACGGAACTGGTTTTTCAGTTCATCCATCATCGTTTTACGGATTGTTTCGTAATCCGGACCGACATCACTTGCACCGAAACCGACAAACTTGCTGTCTTTCAGTTCCTGTGCACCGACGTTCGAAGTCATAATGATCACCGTATTACGGAAATCAACTGTACGGCCCTGTGAATCTGTCAGGCGACCATCGTCCAGTACTTGCAGCAGCATGTTGAAGACATCCGGATGGGCTTTTTCGATCTCATCGAACAAGATAACTGAGTAAGGTTTACGACGTACTTTCTCAGTCAGCTGACCGCCTTCTTCATGACCGACATATCCTGGAGGTGAACCGACTAAACGTGACACACTATGTTTCTCCATGAACTCACTCATGTCGACACGAATCATCGCATCTTCTTCACCGAACATCGCTTCAGCAAGTGCTTTCGCAAGCTCTGTCTTACCGACCCCGGTTGGTCCTAAGAAGATGAAGCTGCCGATTGGACGCTTCGGATCTTTCAGGCCGGCCCGTGCACGACGCACAGCTTTTGAAATAGATTCCACCGCATCAGACTGACCAATGACACGGTCATGCAGGATTTCTTCAAGATTTAATAGTTTTGCTGATTCAGTTTCAGCGATTTTGTTCAATGGAATACCTGTCCACTGGGCAACAACCATTGCAATATCATCTGCTGTTACTGATGATTCAGTCTGACCCTGCGCTTTTTTCCATTCTTTTTTCGTTTCATCCAGCTGTTGTTCAAGCTTGGATTGTTTATCGCGAAGTGCTGCAGCTTGTTCGAATTCCTGAGAATGAACAGCTGAGTCTTTTTCTTTTTTGACTTGTTCAAGCTCTGTTTCCATCTCTTTTAAGCTTGGCGGTGTAATATGGTTACGCAGTCTGACTTTTGACCCTGCTTCATCGATTAAGTCGATGGCTTTATCAGGCAGGAAGCGGTCAGAAATGTAGCGGTCACTCATTTTGACGGCTGCTTCCAGTGCTTCGTCTGTAATCGTAATTCTATGGTGAGCTTCGTAGCGGTCGCGAAGACCTTTGACGATTTCAATGGCGTCTTCAACATTCGGTTCGTTGACTGTAACCGGTTGGAAACGACGTTCAAGCGCCGCATCTTTCTCGATATATTTGCGGTATTCTTCGAGCGTTGTCGCACCGATACATTGAAGTTCACCGCGGGCAAGCGCTGGTTTTAAAATATTCGAAGCATCGATGGCACCTTCCGCACCGCCTGCACCGATCAATGTATGAAGTTCATCGATAAATAGAATAATATTCCCTGCAGAATGGATTTCTTCCATGACTTTTTTCAGACGTTCTTCGAATTCACCGCGGTATTTAGTCCCAGCAACTACAGTTCCCATATCAAGACTCATCACACGTTTGTCCTTCAATGTTTCCGGTACTTCGTTGTTGACGATAGCTTGTGCCAGACCTTCGACGATTGCTGTTTTACCGACCCCGGGCTCACCGATCAGTACTGGATTGTTCTTCGTCCGACGGCTTAATACTTCAATCACTCGCATGATTTCGCTGCTGCGTCCGATAACTGGATCCAGCGTTCCGTCTTTAGCGATGACTGTCAAATCGCGTGCCAGACCATCAAGTGTTGGTGTGGCCTGTGATTTAGCAGATTGTGAGTTTTTAGCGCTCATTTCGGGGCTGCCTAGTAATTTCACGACTTGTGCACGTGCTTTTGTAATATTCAAGTCAAGGTTTGCTAAGACGCGTGCTGCAACGCCTTCGTTCTCGCGGATCAGACCTAGTAAAATATGCTCTGTACCCACGAATGAATGGTTAAGTTTGCGTGCTTCATCCAATGACAGTTCAATGACTTTCTTAGCTCGTGGTGTATATTGAATAGTTCCTGACATTTCAGAACCGTGACCAATCAACTGTTCTACTTCAGTGATGATCTTTTCTTCAGTGACATCGAATGTCGCCAGTACTTTTGCAGCAATACCTTCAGGCTCTTTGACAAGACCTAACAGTAAGTGCTCTGTACCAATATTATTATGCTGTAATCTAATCGCTTCTTCCTGCGCATGAGCAAGCACTCGCTGCGCACGTTCTGTTAATTTTCCAAACACGATATATGTCCTCCTTTAAAGATGTTCTCTTAACATCTTTGCTCGTTTTTCATTGACGGTTAAATCTTCATCTATTGTTGCTAAAAATGGCGGCTGAATCGCAACCATCAGCTCGTTGAATCGGAACGGCATCTGTTCAACAATACCCATATCGATACCCATTTTCAGTTCACTTAATCTTAAACTTGCTTCTTCAGCAGTGATGAGCTGGGCATATTTCAAAATGCCGAGACTTCTATTGACGCGGTCTGCAGTCTCGATATAATCGTAATCTTTCAAGCGTTGCCGCATGCCTTCTTCTTCACTGATAATCTGTTCGACAATCTGCTTCAAGTCTTCAATAATCGCTTCTTCTGTCTTACCGAGCGTCAGCTGATTGGATACTTGATAGACATGACCGAGCGCCTGCGTCCCTTCACCGTATATACCGCGGATCGTATAGCCGAAGCGGTTGATTGCCTGGGCAATACGGCTCATCCGGTTCATAATGGATAATCCCGGGAGATGCAGCATAACGCTTGCACGTAGACCAGTCCCAATATTCGTCGGGCATGTCGTTAAATAACCGAGCGTCTCATCAAAGGACAACGTCAGCTTCTCATCTATCAGACTATCCACTTCCAGCGCCTTAGCATAGAGCTCATCAAGCGATAATTCGCGGCCGAGCACTTGAATACGAAGATGATCTTCTTCATTGACCATAATGCTGACTGACTCATCATCATTTAAAAATACTGCTCCGTGATTCTGCGTCAACAGTTCTTTGCTGACCAAATGTTTGACCACAAGCATCAGCCGTTCATTATTATTCAGTTCACTCAGCCGCACTTCTTCATAATGAGGTTTGAGCACATTTGACACTTCGGCAAGTACGGCTTCTGCTGTGTCGTCATCGTACATAAGCGGATGAACAAAATTTTCAAGGTTTCTGGCAAGACGGATGCGGGAGCTTAAAATAATAGGTTTCTCCGATTCCTGCTGCATCCAGTCGCTGAGTGTGTGACTTAAATGTTTATCCAGCATTTATTCCGCCTCACTTTCCTTCAATGCTTTAATTTCATCTCTGACAAGAACAGCCTGTTCAAAGTCTTGAACTTCCACCAGTTCTTTCAGCTGCTGCTCAAGTGTTTCAATTTTCTTCTTGCGGGCAATCTTCTCGGCAGATTTAAGCGGAGCTTTTCCGATATGCTTCTGATTGCCTGCCTGCACGCGTTCTACAATGCGGGGCAAGTAGGTTTGAAAGGTGTCGTAGCACGTACTGCAGCCGAATTTGCCGATATGCAGCGACTCACGCAGTGTCAATCCACAGTTCGGACACACTTCCTGGCGACCATTGATTTCTCCGGAAGCCAGAAGATGCTTGAGCAGTTGGTTCATTGTGAATTCATCTTCGTTATAGTTCATCTATGTTCTCTCCCTTACTACTGATATTGAATGACAGTCAGTACATTCTTCAGTATATTGGCACGAATACGATCTCTGTAAGGAATATCTACAAGCAGTGTATCCCGGTGGAGCGTCACTGATAACAGCCGTTTTTCGCGTCTAGTAATCAGTTCATTTTGATATAAACCTTCTATGATATGTTCAGCATCCTGCTGAGAAATCTGGTTACCTGTCAATTCTTTCAGATGATTGATAAAAGCGGACTGGTTGCTGGATTCAATTTTTGTGATGCGTATATACCCGCCACCGCCCCGCTTACTTTCAATCGCATAGCCATGCTCATTAGTGAATCTTGTTTTGATGACGTAGTTTAATTGAGACGGGACGCAATCAAATTTTTCAGCAATATGTGCACGTTTAATTTCAACAACATCGCCGCTTTGTTCGAGCAGCTGTTTTAAATATTGTTCAATAATATCCGACATATTTTTCATGACTTCACCTCTTTTTGACCATCTTTGACTTTATTATATGGCCTATCTACTTCAAGTGCAAATAATATGTTTTTATCTGCTCTTTACATTAAATTGATAAACAGTTGGTGAATGATTAAAATTTTTGTACCGCTTTCATTCTAATTGTAGTATGATATTAAAAGCGAAAAAAATAGAACTTATCAAATAAAGAGGTGTCTTACATTGAATTATATTATTGGTATTATTGGTCTGGCTGTCTTCCTGCTCCTTGCCTGGGTCATCAGTTCAGATAAAAAGAAAGTCAGATGGCAGTATATCGGCCTGATGATGGTCATTCAGTTCCTGCTTGCCTTCCTGCTGCTCAAAACGCCGTACGGTATTAAATTTGTCGGCTGGCTTGCCACTGGATTCGGCTATTTACTAGGATATGCAGAACAAGGTGTGAACTTCGTGTTTGCTGGTCTTGAAAATCCTGCTGTCGGTGATCAGCCTGCTGCATCAACATTCTTCATGGATGTACTGCTTCCTATTACATTCATTTCAGCACTGATCGGTATTTTGCAGTATCTCAAAATTTTACCGTTCATCATCAAATACTTAGGTCTTGCGATTTCTAAAATTAACGGTATGGGTAAACTTGAGTCCTACAATGCAGTCGCTTCAGCGATTCTTGGTCAATCTGAAGTATTCATTTCACTTAAGAAGCAACTGCCTTACATTCCGAAGCATCGTCTGTACACATTGACAGCGTCGGCGATGTCTACTGTTTCATTGTCCATCGTTGGTGCTTACTTCTCAATGATTAAGCCGGAGTACGTCGTTACGGCGATTGTACTGAACTTATTCGGTGGTTTCATCATCGCTTCTATCATCAATCCTTACCGGGTATCTGAAGAAGAAGAGAATGATGTGATTATGACAGACGAAGGCGAAAAGCAGTCATTCTTCGAAATGCTCGGTGAGTATATTCTTGACGGTTTCAAAGTAGCAATCATCGTCGGTGCGATGCTGATTGGTTATATCGCATTGATTGCTATGCTGAATGGTATCGTCGATGCATTCACACCAGGAGACATGAATTTCCAGACAATCCTTGGTTATGTCTTTGCACCACTTGCTTTCTTAACAGGTATTCCTTGGAACGATGCCGTCCGTGCAGGTTCCATCATGGCAACAAAACTTGTCTCTAATGAATTTGTCGCAATGCTTGATGTCCAGAATATCGTTGCCAACAAAACAGGTGAGTTATCTGAACGTGCCATTGGTATCGTTTCAGTCTTCTTAGTATCATTTGCGAACTTCTCATCTATCGGGATTATCGCTGGTGCGATTAAATCGCTGAATGATAAGCAAGGTGACGTGGTAGCTCGCTTCGGTCTGAAGTTACTTTATGGGGCGACGCTCGTCTCATTCATCTCTGCGACTATCGCAGGTTTCTTCCTATAATAAAAAAGCTTCGAAATCAGTTGATTTCGAAGCTTTTTTAGTAGTCCTCTACGATGATATAAGTCGCTTTGATCGGCCCATGGACACCGACGACCAGCTTCATTTCAATATCTGCAGAATTGGACGGACCCGTGATCAAGTTGATGCATGTCGGAAAATCCGAATCATTGTTTCTTTGGTCAATCTGCTCTGCTGCCTGTGTAAATCGTGGGACTATTGTCGACTTCGGAATAATCGCAATATATGTAGCCGGCAGCAGGCTGACACTGCGACCCTTCCCTTTATCTGCGTACAGCACTACTGTCGCACTTTCAGCTAGTGTCACATCACTGAAGGTGATACCGATATTAGCGCGTTCTGCAACCTCGATATTCTCCGCACCTTTTGCCTCATCCCAGATGAAAGTATCATACTGTTTCAAATCAATATTCAACTCATCAAAACGAGGATCATTCCAGGCGATGACCTCTCCACCGCCGTATGTGGCAATGACACGTGCAAGCACCTCATTCACGTCACTTGAACGGGTCTCAATGATATCTGTATGGATGGGAATACTGTGCTGTTTCATCACCTCTACCAGCTCATCCTGTGATAGGCCCGCTAATGTCTTATCCTGCGGTCTGAACTGCCAGTCCGGCTTGGTCACCTGTCTAGGCATAGGTCTTGATAAGTTCTGGCTGATATTCTTAAGAAATCGATCTTTATTGTGAATAGTTCCTGTCATTAATCCTTACCTCTTTTCAGCCGGTTTTTCATCCAGTCTCTGAAGTTCTCATCATCAGGCATCGGGAAATCTCTCGTATCCGTCCATGCACGGAGCGGTTTCGGCCCTTTTGTAATCATATGCACTTCTTTATTCTCAAATGGAGACATCAAGGATGGTGCCATCTTTGTACCGTACTTGAAAAGTGTCGCCTGCGAAGCCCCTACTCCGAACCCTTTCATGACAAGACGTTCCGCCATTGGGGTCATCTTCTTTTCCTCGGCGATAACCTGGCGATGCTTCAGCAGTAAATCATGGAGCGGAATCTTCACGGGACAGGCTTCTGTACAGGCGCCGCATAATGTTGACGCGTACGGCAGTTCGCTGTATTCCTCGTATCCACCGAGTAGTGGAGACAAGACAGCGCCTACCGGTCCCGGATAGATGGAGCCGTACGAATGACCGCCGACCTGACGGTACACTGGACAGACATTGACGCAGGCCGCACAGCGGATACACTGCAGAATAGACTGAAACTGTGTCCCCAGTATTTTGGAGCGCCCGTTATCTACGATGACCAGATGAAACTCCTCCGGTCCGTCGATCTCATCTTCAGCACGCGGGCCCGTAAGCGTCGTCACATAGCTTGTCAGCCTCTGTCCTACCGCACTACGCGTCAGCATAGAGACCAGCACTTCCATCTCACTATGGCTCGGCACGATACGTTCCATACCCATAACTGTAATCTGCGTCTTCGGCAATGTTGTCACCATGCGCGCATTTCCTTCATTTGTCACAAGTGTAAAGGAACCGCTCTCAGCGACCGCGAAGTTACAGCCTGTGATGCCGACATCTGCACTTAAGAACTCTTCACGCAGCTTCTGGCGTGCAAAGAGCGCTAAATCTTCCGGCTGGGAGGTACGGTCATATCCTAGCTTGTCATGGAAGACAGCCTGAATCTGTTCCTTATTTTTGTGAAGTGCAGGCGCCACAATATGAGAAGGTGGATCGTGATCATCAACCTGCAGAATATACTCCCCAAGGTCAGTCTCAACGACTGAACAGCCGACTGCTTCCATCGCCTGGTTCAGTCCGATCTCTTCAGTGACCATTGATTTTGACTTAGCGACCTTCTTGGCATTTTTGTCTTTCAGCACTTGCTGGACATACTCGTTTGCTTCTTCAGCCGTTTCTGCAAAGAAGACATGCCCGCCGCGCTTACTGACGTTCTCTGCCAGCATATTAAGATAATAGTCCAGATTGGCGAGGGTGTGCTGACGAATCTCCTCGGAGTGGCTGCGCCATTCTTCCCAGTTCCCAAGCTCTTCCTGTGCCTTTAACTTACGCTCACGCAGACGGTCCTGTGCACTCGATACTGCACCTCGCATAAACGTATCTTTAAGTTCTGTCTTGACCGCTTTTTTGAATGTCTCCTCACCAATTTTCATGCTCATAATGTGACCGCCTCCACTTGATTATTGAGAATCTCAACAATGTGGACCACTTTAACATCTGCGCCGCGTCGTTTCAGCCTGCCAGAGATGTTCATCAGACAGCTGGCATCACCGCCGACCAAATAATCTGCGCCACTCTCTAGGATACAGTCCACTTTCTCATCAACCATCTCGCCGGATACGTCGTGCATCTTAACTGCAAACGTGCCGCCGAAACCACAGCAGTTATAGTATTGGGGCAGCTCAACCACTTCCAGTCCTTCTACTTCAGCAAGTAATTTCTTCGGTGCTGTCACATTACCAAGCAGCCGCGTCATATGACATGATGGATGCATCGTAGCCTTACCCGTCAACTTCGCCCCGACATTTGTGATCCCCAGGACCTCAACAATAAACTGTGTGATTTCATAGGATTTATCTGCTAGACGCTGTGCCCGCAGCTGCCATACCGCATCGTCTTCAAATAAGTGCGGATAATGTTTGAACATTGTAATACAAGAACCTGACGGACTCACGACAACTTCCGAGTTCTCAAATGCCTTGATCATATTTTTAGCTGCCTTTTTGGCATCCTGAACGTAGCCGGAGTTATAGGCAGGTTGCCCGCAGCAGACCTGGGAACCAGGAAAATCGACTTCACAGCCCAGTTTTTCAAGCAATTCTACCGTCGCAATTCCTACTTTTTTCTCAAACACATCTACAAGACATGTGCTAAACAAACTCACTTTCATCATAACCACCCTTTCTCCTCTCTGTGCCCAACAGAGTTTATAGTCATCAGATGACCATATGATTATGAATACAAGTTTATGTCACCTAACGTTTTTTTGCAACCGCTTAATCGATATTTAAATGAGCCATCAATACCTGCTCGACTTCTTCAAGGTGCGCAATCATATACTTCGCCGCTTTGTCACTATCTCTTTCAGCAATCGCTTCGTAGATTTCACGATGCTCGTGATATAAGCGTTCAATCGTTTTTGCCTGGGTATAAAGCCAGATTTTCCGTGTTTCCTTCATCGTGGTTTTCATGACATCTGACACGTCAGATAGAAGCTTTTTCAGTAAACTGTTATTGGTGGCTTCAGCAATCGCCATATGAAATTCGAGATCACTCATTTCACCGAGTTCATTCTCTGAAATGGCCTGCTTCATTTTAAGCAGTGCTGTCTGAATATTCTTCAGCTGCTCATCCGTATGCTGAATAGCTGCTATTTTGACGGCACCGACCTCAATCATCTTTCTGACTTCTAACAGTTCCTCAATATCTTTCTTCTTAAAGATTGCCATCTCCACTGTAAATGCTTTAGGGCTGCTGGCCTTTACAAATGTCCCTTCACCATGTCTGATATCCACCATTCCCATGACTCTCAAAGCATTTAATGCCTCTCTGATAGATGCCGGCCCTACGCCATACTCACTGGCAAGACTCTGAATAGAAGGCAGTTTCTCTCCCTCTACAAGTTGCCCCGATCTAATATTGTCACTGATGATATCAGCAATTTCTTCATACAATTTCTTCTTCTCGATACGTCCCAAGTCATCTTCCTCCATAATAGTTATAGTTGTATTATAGCAAATGCAGTCCTCTGGCTATGAAATGAGAGAACGAAATCTGAAGTATAGAATATTCAGAAAATAAATTGTTGAAAGCGTTTTTTTGATGTGATAATATAGAGGGGCAACTCAACTGGTCATCTGATGACTATATGTTCAAGGGGGATATATGAAAACAAAACCAACTAAAATTCGCTGGTATTTTATGTTTGCGTTCTTTATCATCGGCGTTATCGCTTATATGGATCGCTCTAACATCTCAATTATTGCCGGCCCTATGATGGAAGACTTAAACATGAATAAAACCCAGTTCGGTTTACTCGCATCATTCTTTTCTTTAGGTTACGCCTTGATGCAGGTGCCTGCAGGTATCATGGCTGAAAAATTTGGTCCTAAGAGAATGTTGACCATCGCTCTCGTCTGGTGGAGTGCCTTTACGATTCTGACGGGGCTTGTCAAGCACCATGGTCTTCTGTATGCGATTCGCTTCTTATTCGGTGTAGGTGAAGGGCCGATGTATCCGTCTAATGCAGTATTCAATACATACTGGTTCCGCAAGACAGAAAAAGGACGTGCTTCAAGTGCGCTCCTCGCTGGCAGTTATTTCGGACCTGTCTTAGCACCCTTTGTTACGATTGCCATTACACAGGCGTTCGGGTGGCAGGCTGTCTTTGTTATTTTCGGACTCATCGGTATCGTAATCGCTCTGCTCTGGGCAGTGATTGCCAAAGACCTGCCTGAACACCATAAATGGGTCAATGAGGCTGAAAGAGAACTCATTATGGCAGAACGTGATACAGTTGACACTAACAAAACAAGTGCACCTTGGCGGAAGTTTTTCGGGCGTTTCAGTTTTTATGCCATTGCCGCGCAGTATTTTGTCGTACAGTTTGTTATTGCGCTATTCCTGATATGGCTGCCGACTTATCTGGCAGAGGAGTATCATGTTCAGCTGAAAGATATGGGTACATTTGCCGCTGTTCCTTGGCTTGCAATGTTCATCCTGATCTTATCGGGTGGTACTATTTCAGATAAGATTATTTCCAGCGGCTATTCCAAGTTTGCCGGACGTGGCATCATTGCTATCATAGGCTTTGCTGTCTTCTGCGGCGCACTTTACTTCTCATTGATGGCTAAAGATGTCCATATCGCTATCATCTGGTTCTCTCTTTCTTTAGGTGGAATCGGCTTATCAATGGGGATGAGCTGGGCAGCAGCCACTGACCTTGGAAGAAACTTCTCAGGCACTGTGTCAGGCTGGATGAATTTATGGGGTAATATCGG
>CAACWY010000067.1_pt1 | contig 44096 bp, 45 predicted proteins | sample 2275801 | NCBI WGS metagenome assembly CAACWY01 (sample SAMEA5312475, study PRJEB27640) | indoor metagenome | biome: indoor environment; feature: uncontrolled; material: tiles wood | place: Germany | collected 2014-07-07 | reverse complement strand
TCACCACCCAATTCTTCACGTTTTACAAACTTCGTTTTCACTGGAAGTTTATGAGATGCTAAACGTAATGCTTCACGAGCTGTTTCTTCAGGAACTCCCGCAATTTCAAACATAATACGTCCAGGTTTTACTACTGCTACCCAGCCTTCTACTGCACCTTTACCAGAACCCATACGTACTTCTAAAGGTTTTTTAGTGTATGGCGTATGTGGGAAGATTTTGATCCATACTTTCCCGCCACGTTTCATGTAACGTGTCATCGCAATACGAGCTGACTCGATTTGACGAGAAGTAATCCAAGCTGTAGTTGTTGCTTGTAAACCATATTCACCAAATGTTACTTCGTTTCCGCCTTTTGAACGACCAGTTGTTTTAGGTCTGTGTTGACGACGGTATTTTACACGTTTAGGTAATAACATTATTATTTTCCTCCTTCACTAGACTTCTTAGTAGGAAGAACTTCTCCACGATAGATCCATACTTTCACACCTAATTTACCATAAGTTGTGTCTGCTTCAGCATGTGCATAGTCGATGTCAGCACGTAATGTATGAAGTGGAACAGTTCCTTCTGAATATTGCTCAGCACGCGCGATATCCGCACCGCCTAAACGACCTGAAACTTGAGTTTTGATACCTTTCGCACCCAATTTCATAGCACGTTGAATCGCTTGTTTTTGTGCACGACGGAATGAAGCACGGTTTTCTAATTGACGTGCGATGTTTTCCGCTACTAGTGTTGCGTCCATATCTACTTTTTTGATTTCAATAACGTTGATGTGTACACGTTTACCAGTTAATGCGTTTAAGTTGTTACGTAATTTTTCGATTTCAGAACCGCCTTTACCGATTACCATACCAGGTTTACCTGTGTGGACAGCGATATTAACACGGTTAGCTGCACGTTCGATTTCTACACGAGAAACAGAAGCGTCTTTTAAGTTTTCTGCGATATATTTACGGATTTTTAAATCTTCATGTAATAAAGTAGCGAAATCTTTTTCTGCATACCATTTCGCATCCCAGTCACGGATGATACCGACACGAAGACCGATAGGATTAATTTTTTGACCCACTGTATTCCCTCCTTAATGAAATGTTAGTTAGTTGCTTCTTCAGTTTGGACTGCTTGAGTTGTTTGAACTTCTTTGTCAGCTACTACGATAGTGATGTGACTTGTACGTTTGTTGATCGCGCTCGCACGGCCTTGTGCACGTGGACGGAAACGTTTTAATGTCGGACCTTCGTTAGCATAAGCTTCTTTAACAACTAAAGTGTCAACGTTCATGTCATAGTTATGCTCAGCGTTAGCTAAAGCTGACATTAATAATTTTTCTACTACAGGTGAAGATGCTTTGTTCGTTAATTTTAAGATGGCAATTGCTTCGCCAACTTCTTTACCTCGGATAAGATCAAGTACTAATCTCACTTTACGAGGTGCGATACGGATTGTTCTTGCAACCGCTTTTGCTTCCATTGTTTCTCCTCCTTAAATATGAAATTAGCGTCTTGTTTTCTTGTCGTCTGCACCGTGACCTTTGTAAGTACGTGTAGGTGCGAATTCGCCTAATTTGTGGCCGACCATATCTTCTGTTACGTATACAGGTACGTGTTTACGTCCATCATATACTGCGATAGTGTGTCCGATAAAGTTAGGGAATACTGTAGAGCGACGTGACCAAGTTTTAATTACTGATTTTTTACCACTTTCTTCCATTGCCTCAACTTTTTTCATTAAGTGATCATCAACGAAAGGTCCTTTTTTAAGACTACGAGCCATTATGGCGCCTCCCTCTTTCATGCAGGTTGCTGCGGCTTATGCCGCAGTCTGCACGTTAGTATAATTATTTCTTACGTCCACGAACGATAAGTTTGTTAGAACGGTTTTTCTTTTTACGAGTTTTCTTACCAAGCGTTGGTTTACCCCATGGAGACATTGGTGATTTACGACCGATTGAAGTACGTCCTTCACCACCACCGTGTGGGTGATCGTTAGGGTTCATTACAGAACCACGAACAGTTGGGCGTTTGCCTAACCATCTTGAACGACCGGCTTTACCGATGTTGATTAATTCGTGTTGTTCATTACCTACTTGACCGATAGTTGCACGGCAAGTAGCAAGGATCATACGAACTTCGCCTGATTTCAAACGAACTAATACGTATTTACCTTCTTTACCAAGTACTTGAGCAGATGTACCAGCTGAACGTACTAGCTGACCACCTTTACCTGGTTTTAATTCGATGTTGTGGATTACTGTACCAACTGGGATATTTTGAAGTGGTAATGCGTTACCTACTTTAATATCTGCTTCTGGTCCGTTGTTGATTTCTTGTCCTACTACTAATCCTTTAGGAGCAATGATGTAGCGCTTCTCACCATCTAAGTAGTGGATCAATGCGATGTTTGCTGAACGGTTTGGATCGTATTCTACAGTAGCGACTTTACCTGGAACACCGTCTTTGTTACGTTTGAAATCAATTACACGGTATTGACGTTTGTGACCGCCACCTCTGTGACGAACTGTCAGTTTACCTTGGTTGTTACGACCCGCTTTTCTCGGAAGGGGCTCAAGTAATGACTTTTCAGGTGACGTTGACGTAATTTCAGCGAAATCTGAACTTGTCATATTACGACGACCGTTTGTAATTGGCTTATAATGTTTAATTGCCATTGTCGTTTTTCCTCCTTAATGGAAAATGTATTTTAGTTGAAGAAATCGATTGATGATCCTTCTTTTAATGTTACGATTGCTTTTCTTCTTTTGTTTGTGTAACCGTTATGACGGCCGACACGTTTCTTTTTCGCTTTGTAGTTCATGATGTTCACTTTGTCTACTTTCACGTCGAAGATTTCTTCAACCGCGATTTTAACTTGAGTTTTGTTAGCACGAGTATCTACATCAAATGTGTATTTATCCTCTGCCATAGCCTCAGATGAACGTTCAGTGATTACGGGGCGCTTAATGACGTCACGAGCTTCCATTAACCAAGCACCTCCTCTACTTTTTGAACTGCTGCTTGAGTCATCACAACTTGGTTAGCATGAACGATATCTAGAACGTTTAAACCAGTAGCTGTTACAACTGTTACACCAGGGATGTTACGAGCTGATAAGAACACGTTAATGTCTTCAGCATCAATAACGAAAAGTACTTTTTTAGGTAATTCAAGTGTTGTTGTCATTGATTTGAATTCTTTTGTTTTTGGTGCATTGAATGTTAATGCATCAAGTACTGTGAATTCATTGTCTCTTACTTTAGCTGATAATGCTGAACGAAGAGCTAAACGACGCATCTTCTTAGGCATTTTGTAAGAGTAGCTTCTTGGTGTCGGTCCGAATACGATACCACCACCACGCCATTGTGGCGCACGGATTGTACCTTGACGCGCACGGCCTGTCCCTTTTTGTTTCCAAGGTTTACGTCCACCGCCGCGTACAGCAGAACGGTTTTTAACTGCGTGAGTTCCTTGACGTAATGAAGCACGTTGAAGATTGATTGCTTCGAATAATACATGTTGATTAGGTTCGATACCGAATACGTTGTCGTTCAATTCGATTGAACCCGCTTTAGATCCATCTACTTTTAATACATCATAATTAGCCATTATGTTTGTTTCCTCCTTTCGCAATTACTGAATTATTTATTGCCTTTTTTAATTGAAGTTTGAATTTTTACTAAACCTTTTTTAGGTCCAGGAACGTTACCTTTAACAAGGATGACGTTGTTTTCTGCATCAACTTTAACGATTTCTAAGTTTTGCATTGTAACAGTATTACCGCCCATACGGCCTGGTAATGCTTTACCTTTAAATACTTTAGAAGCGTCAGATGCCATACCCATTGAACCTGGGCGTCTGTGGTAACGAGAACCGTGACTCATTGGTCCACGTGACTGTCCGTGGCGTTTGATTGCCCCTTGGAACCCTTTACCTTTTGAAGTTCCTGTCACGTCAACGATGTCACCAGCTTGGAATGTATCCACAGTGACTTCTTGACCTACTTCGTATCCAGAAGCATCTACGTTTCTGAATTCACGAATGAAGCGCTTAGGCGCTGTGCCTGCTTTTTTAGCATGGCCTTCAGCTGGCTTAGTTGCATATTTGTTAGACTTACGGTCTTTTTTATATGCTTGTTTGTCTTCAAAACCGATTTGAACTGATGAGTAACCATCAACTTCTTCAGTTTTCTTTTGTAATACAACGTTTTGTGCTGCTTCTACTACAGTTACTGGAATTAACTCACCGTTTTCAGCGAATACTTGAGTCATTCCCACTTTTCTTCCTAAGATTCCTTTGGTCATCGAAAGTCGCACCTCCTACTTTAATTTATAATTTGATTTCGATGTCTACGCCTGATGGTAAGTTTAAGCCCATAAGAGCATCAACTGTTTTCGGTGTAGGGTTAACAATGTCGATTAAACGTTTGTGTGTGCGCTGCTCAAATTGCTCACGAGAGTCTTTGTATTTGTGCACGGCACGGATGATTGTATAAACTGTTCTTTCAGTTGGTAACGGAATCGGACCAGATACTTCAGCACCTGAACGTTTAGCCGTTTCTACAATCTTCTCAGCTGATTGATCGATCACACGGTGATCATAAGCTTTCAAACGAATACGAATTTTTTGTTTTGCCATTATTTTACCTCCTCTAATAACGTCTATTTTGGTTTGATAGACTTCTCCACGAAAATTGTCTCACACATCGCCATGGCAAAGCGGCCGGGTGTGTCAGTAACCTTCCGCTTCATCGCTTTTAAAAGTCCAACATTAGATATGATACATGAGTTTTAATAATAAATCAATACTTATCGCAGTAATTTATACTTTTTTCTTCATAATCACATTTCTTTATTCTAAAGGGTTATCGGCTACGTTGCAAGTCTTACCATTTAGAAATATAAAATTAAAATGGTATAATATAGGGGCAGCAATAAAATTTTGCCTATTAGTCTATATATAATAGAAGAAAGTTAATTGAGGAGGCACATGAATGAAAGGTTCAATCCGTATTATACTGCTAGTGTTAGGAGTCATTACGCTATTAAATGAAGCATTTTTGGGAATTCCTATACTTGGTGGTACTTATATTGTTTCTCTTGGCTGGACACCTCTTGGCACGAACATCTTGTTGTACATCATCATAGCTGTGATTTTAGGCGCTGATCGTTACAACCAGGCCAAAGAATTAATGTATATTCCTATTCTCGGGGCGATATTGAATATCATCGCATTCATTCCGTTTGTCGGTATGGTCGCACACTGGATTATGACATTATTCATGATTTATTTCGTTGTTCGTCTACTGAACTACCCGGAATATTCAAGAGATCCGCAAGACACCTACAGAAGATATTAAATCAAGTTTCGAACTACAAAAAAGTTCCATCACTCAGTCGGAGTGATGGAACTTTTTTTAATGTTTGACGAAGATAAAGTACATAACAAACACGACGAACATGAAGTACATGATTGGATGTATTTCTTTGTGACGTTTCGCCATGATCATCGTGATTGGATAGAAGATAAATCCACAGGCAATCCCTGTTGCGATGGAATATGATAACGGCATCATAATCATCGTCAAGAATGCAGGCACTGCGATTTCAAAACGCGTCCAGTCAATTTTGCCTAGATTAGAGACCATCAGTACACCAACGATGACTAATGCAGGAGCCGTGACTGCTGATGTAACGACACTCATCAACGGTGAGAAGAACAATGCCAGGAAGAAGCATAGTGCTGTAATGACACTGGCAAATCCTGTTCTCGCCCCTACTGCTACACCGGCAGAAGATTCAATATAAGATGTTGTCGTTGAAGTACCAAAAATCGCTCCTGTAATCGTTGCTAGAGAGTCAGCGAACAAGGCACGTCCTGCTCTTGGAAGCTTGTTGTCTTTTACTAAATTCGCCTGTGTGGCTACTGCGACTAACGTTCCTGCTGTATCGAAGAAATCGATGAACAAGAAAGTCAAGACCACTATCAGAAACTTGATATTCAATATTTTTGACGGGTCCATTAATCCTTCAAATGCTGCACCAAATGTTGGTGCTACGCTTGGTACGCTGCTGACGATTGCTTGCGGCTGGGCAATCAATCCTGTCACAATTCCGATGACTGCAGTCATGATCATGCCGATAAAGATACTTCCCGGTACTTTTTTGGCCATTAGAATGACAGTCAATACAATACCTGCTATGGCAAGAATCACTTTCGGGTCATGGAAGTTCCCTAACGTCACAAGTGTCGCATCATGGTTCTGAATAATACCTGAACCTTGCAGCCCGACGAAAGTAATGAACAGCCCTATACCCGACGACACCGCCATCTTCAGCTCAAACGGGATAGCATTGATAATAGTCTCCCTGAGCCCTGTCATCGTCAGTATTGCAAAGATGACGCCCGAGAACAGGACACCTGTCAAACCGATCTGCCACGGAATACCGAGCGTCAGTACGACAGTGAAGGCGAAAAATGCGTTCAATCCCATACCAGGTGCCAAAGCGATAGGATAGTTGGCAATCAGCCCCATGAACAGACAGCCGACGATAGCGGCAAGAGCTGTTGCTACAAATACAGCGCCTGTATCCATACGCATGGAATCAGGAAGATCTTTTACTGCTGATAACGATAAAGTCGCTGGATTGACAGCTAGAATATAAGCCATTGATAGAAATGTTGTCAGTCCACCTAATATCTCACGTCTATAGTTTGTACCTAATTCATCAAACTTAAAATAGTTCTTCATATGTTCTCCTTTTTACGTTCATTTAATAAGCACTTGTCTATCTTATTACTTTGAATCGTAAAAATCAATGTAAAAATCGAACATTTTTAAATATTAATAACTTTTTGTTCGTATAATGGCTTAGTGGGAAGTTCAAGTTATAATTTCAATCCTTTTAACGCATCAGCGAACGGATTATTCACAGGTTCATCCTGCTTCATATATTTCTTCATTTCACCTTTCGATACTTTGCCAGTTTTATTTGACTTGAAGCGTTTATCCATTGCTTCCTGCGTTTCTCTGAACCCGCAGCTGCAGCTGTACATAGCTTTCTTACCTGTCCCGTGAAGTGTCAGTTTCTTCTTACAGTTTGGACAGCGGGCATTGGTTTGACGCTGAACGTTCTTCTTCGTCTTGCAGGTCGGATCCTGACAGACCAGCATCTTACCGTTACGCGTCTTAACTTCCAGCATGAACTTGCCGCATGTCGGACATTCTGTTGATGTTAAATTATCATGTTTGAATTTATCTTCGCTTGCTTTAATGTCTGCAATCAATGTTTTAGTGAAGGTACGCATTTCCTCGATGAATTGTCGTTTGTTGTACTTTCCTTTTTCAATCTGTGTTAATTTATATTCCCAGTCTGCTGTTAAATCCGGTGATTTCAATGCATCGGGGGCGAGTTCGAGCAGCTGCTTCCCTTTATTCGTCACTCGCAGCCTGCCATCCCGATTTTCAATGGCATTTAGATGATAGAGTTTTTCAATGATATCTGCCCGCGTTGCCACTGTCCCGATGCCACCTGTTTCTTTCAATGTGGCTTTCTGTGCTTTATCCAACTTGAAAATAGCAGATGGATTCTCCATTGCTTTAAGCAGCGTTCCTTCATTGAAATAAGGCGGCGGCGTTGTTTCCCCTGTTGTTTTAGTGAATTTCAGCTGGTCGATCACTTCACCCTGCATGAATGATAATGCCGCTGTTTCTGTCAATGGTTCATACAGCGCCTTAAAACCGAGATCAACAGCCTGTTCGTGCTTGGCTGTGAACTGTGTCTTGCCGACTTGTATCGTCACTGTCTGAACAGTATAGCGGTACGGTTTCATCAGTACGCTTAAGAACCGTTCAGCAATCAATTCATAAATATGGCGCTCTCGCAGTGATAATTCAGCAGCATTCGCTCTCACTTCTGTAGGGACAATCGCATGATGATCAGAAACTTTAGCGTCATTGATGAAATGTCTGCTTCCTTTGACCGGTGACTTCAGCAGCTGGACCACTGTCTGACGGTAAACAGTCCCGCCTAATGCTGCTACACGGTCTTTCAATGTAGGTACCATGTCTTCTGACAAATAGTTCGCATCAGTTCTTGGATAAGTCACGAGCTTATGACTCTCATATAAGTTCTGCATTGTACTCAATGTTTCCTTGGCAGAATATTGATAACGCTTATAAGCATCCTGCTGTAATGATGTTAAATCATAGAGCAGTTCTGGATACTTCTTCTTCTCCACTGTTTCGACAGACACTACGTGCCCCTGCTCTGAATTCAACTCATTCAACAGCTGATCGACTTTAGCTTCATCAAACACCTGTCCACCTGACTGCCATGTGAACTTTGTACCTTTAACAGTGGTAGTAATGCCATAATAGTTACGCGGCTTGAACGCATTGATTTCGTCTTGACGCAATTTTACCATTTGCAGCGTCGGTGTCTGAACACGTCCAGTCGATAACTGTGCATCGTATTTAGTCGTCAATGCACGCGTTGCATTGATACCGACAATCCAGTCCGCTTCACTTCTTGCCATTGCCGCATCATACAACCCTTGATACGCCTTACCATCTTTCAGTCGCTGGAACCCATCTTTAATAGCTCTATCAGTGACTGAGCTGATCCATAACCGTTTGACCGGCTTATTCCCCTTACACTTCTCGATAATTAAGCGCGCGACTAATTCACCTTCACGGCCGGCATCGGTTGCAATAATAATTTCATTGACATCATTTCGTTCAATTTGAGCCTTCACTGTATTGAACTGCTTACGCGTCTTGCCGATGACTACTGTCTTCATATGGTCCGGTAATATCGGCAGCACATTTAAGTCCCATGTTTTATATTTGACATCGTATTGTTCAGGGTCAGCATTGGTCACAAGATGACCCAGTGCCCAAGTAACAATATAGCGGTTATTCTCCATATAGCCGTTTTTATTTTGACTACATCCGAGCACTCGGGCAATATCCCTTGCAACAGATGGTTTTTCTGCTAATACGACAGATTTCATATCATCATTCCTATTCTCTTTTGGTCATTGCATCATTATAGCATGCCCATATAAAGATTTCATTTGAGTTACTTTTATTAATTCGATATGCTAGTGGCAAACAGAGGAGGACGACTGATGAATTCAATGTATTTCCCTGAGCGTGTTCACTGGTTAGTGTGCTCAGATTTTGACGAGACCTTCTTCGCCCACGACTTGTCCAACGCGGAAGATGCGAAGGCACTGGATGACTATACTGCACACCATGCTCAAGAGAGCGGCATTATGTTCGGCATTGTATCTGCAAGCACTATCGATATGATCAAATCCTGCATGGAAATCGGCCATTTCAGCCATTACCCTCACTTCATCTCATCTAATTCCGGCACTGAGCTCTGGTATTATAGAGACGGCGAAGAAATTTACGATACAGAGTATGAAGAACAGCTACTGACACAAGGGTTCTCCAAATCAAACATTCTGGAGATTGAAGACCGGCTGCTTAACGAAGGCATTTCCCTTATTGTGCAGACACCTTTCGTCGACGCTCCGTTCTCTCGCAACTACTACTACCATGAGCAGACGCCTGACATCGATGAAGCCAATTTCAGGCGTATCCGTCAGCTGGCTCATGCCCACCGACTTGTGGTCAATATCAGTAAATGCAATCCACTGATCGGTGATCCAGAACACCATTATGACGTCGACTTCTTCCCAGCAAGTGCGGGCAAAGATGCCATCGTCCATTACTTAACTAAAAAGTTCAACCTCCCAAAAGAACAAACAGCTGCTTTTGGTGACAGCGGGAATGATATCAACATGCTGAATAGCGTGAAACATGGGTATTTAGTAAGTAATGCTACGCCCGAAGCAAAAAAATTATTTCCATCGATTGCAGAATATCCATACAGCAAGGGCATTTTGACAACACTAAAGACAATAATAACTTAAGGAGTGAACAGCACATGAACAGTGCTACAGATGATTATGACAAGGTCAGTCAATTCCTCTATGAGATGAATCAGCAGCCGGAACATCATGTCGGCTACTTAGCGTACAACCAAGAACGCATCAAAAAACAACTGGAACAACTAAGTCCGGAAAATGTCGCTGTATTATCAGAAGATGATGAAATTATCGCAGTGGTCGGCATCAGTCCTAAAGAAGACGATACTGCTTATGTGTTCGGACCGATTACAAAACAGACAGACAGTGCCACACAAGTGAAAATGAAAGAAGTATGTCAACGACTGATACAGCAGAATCCCGACGTCAAAACATACGAATTCTATATCGGCGCCCAGCACGTCTTCGGTCAGGCAGTGATGAAATCATTAAAAACTCAATATTTGGGAACGCGTTATACCATGTCTGCAGCACGTCTTAATGACTCTGATATCGATACACGCCTTGTCATGCCGTACAGTCCCATCTACAAGAAAGGATTAATGGCTTTAATGAAGAACTTATATGTCAATCCGAAAGAACGGACAAAGGCACTGCTCAGCCAACTGGATGGATCCTATGAGCTCTTCATTCTGTTGAGTGAAGGTATCGTCAAAGGATATATCGTGCTCGCAGTTAATGAACACGCAACGTGTTATGTAGACTATGTGGTCACGCATAAAAATTATCGTCAGCAAGGAATTGGGCATCGTCTTGTCGCTTATGCCGCCCGTCATGCGTTCAATGAACATCATGCGACTGAAATACAATTGAGCGTAGAAGACAAGAGAAAACGTACGATTGAATTTTATGAGAAGTTAGGATTCAAAAAAGTGAATGAACTGCATCATTACAAATTTACGTTGGACTGACGAAGAAGTAACGCCAAAATCGTTGTTAAGGTTTTGGCGTTTTTGTTATCTATTGACCTGACTATGATCATGATGATGTTTTATCAGATTATTGATGGGAATAGGATAGTATCAATGGATAAAGGAATGAGGCAATGGATATATTAATCGCATTACTTCCTGCCCTATTATGGGGCAGCGTTGTACTGATCAATGTCAAAGTAGGCGGAACGTCTTATGAACAAATTATGGGCACAGTACTTGGTGCTTTCATTGTTGGGACTGCTGTTTACTTCATCGTTCAGCCTGAACTGAGCGTTAAAATACTGATCGTCGGCATGATTTCCGGCGCATTCTGGGCGCTCGGTCAAGGAAATCAGCTGAAAAGCATCAAAAAAATCGGTGTTGCTAAAACAATGCCCATCTCTACTGGGATGCAGCTTGTCGGAACAACCCTCATCTCAGTGATATTCTTCAATGAATGGAAATCAACAACTGCTGTGATTCTCGGCATCGTTGCACTACTGCTGTTAGTCACTGGTGTTGTTCTGACATCGCTGAAAGGTGACAAAGATGACGAAGAAAACGGAAGTATCAAATCAGCGCTTAACATACTGATTATTTCTTCCATCGGCTATATTACATATGTCGTCATCGGCAGATTCTTCGGTGTCGAGGGATGGGATGCATTATTCCCGCAAGCCATTGGAATGGTAATCGGCGGATTCCTGCTCAGCTTCAAACACAAACCTAAAAAGAAAGCAGTCTTCAAAAACTTGATTCCAGGTGTGTTATGGGCCCTGGGTAACATGGCCATGTTCTATTCTCAGCCAAAAGTCGGTGTTGCAACAAGCTTCTCGTTCTCGCAGATGCTTGTGGTCGTGTCAACTCTAGGTGGTATCTTCATTCTGCACGAGCAGAAGACAAAAAAACAATATATCGGCATTGCTGTCGGGATCATACTCATTATCGCTGCAGCATTTTTACTAGGTTATGCTAAAAAATAACAAGGAGTGGTATCAATGTATCAAGATCTTAAAGAAAAAGTAGTTGTCATTACAGGGGCTTCAAATGGTATCGGAAAAGCAATGGCTGAAGAATTCGGCAAAGAAGGATGCAAAGTTGTCATCAACTATTATTCAAGTCCTGAAGGCGCAGAACAAGTTGCCGCCATCGTTAAAGAAAATGGCGGAGAAGCAATTACTGTTCAAGGTGATGTATCTGTCGAAGCAGATGTGGTTAAAATATGCCAGACAGCGCTCGATGAATTCGGTGGTATCGATATCATGATCAACAATGCGGGTATTGAACATCCGACGCCGTCTCTTGAAATGTCAGCTGAAGAATTCAACAAAGTCATGGAGACTAACTTAACCGGTGCATTTGTCGGCAGTCGCGAGGCATGTAAACATTTTGTTGAAACCGGCAAAAAAGGTGTAATCATCAATATCTCAAGTGTTCATGATGTCATTCCTTGGCCGAACTATGTCAACTATGCGGCAAGTAAAGGCGGCATGAAACTGATGATGGAAACCATGTGTATGGAGTTTGCTCCTAAAGGAATCCGCATCAACAACATCTCACCGGGGGCTATTATGACGGAACATACAAAAGATAAATTCACAGATCCTGACACCCGTGCTGAAACTGAAAAAATGATTCCAATGGGTATCATCGGTGATCCGAAGCAAGTCGCAACAGTGGCAACTTTCCTCGCTAGTGAAAATGCCAGCTATGTGACTGGTGAAACATTATATGTCGATGGCGGTATGACAAAATATCCAGCATTCATGGGTGGTAAAGGTTAATAAAATAAAGGACAAGTGCTAAGCGCTTGTCCTTTTTTGATTAGTAATAGTCATACAAACTTACAACATAACCATCTGAAAAACAAACAGGATGATGATGGAGATGACAATCGACAAATTTGATACCATACCGATAAGCGGTAGTGTCTTATACTTAAACTGAATAGCATAAGGAATTATGGACACACCAATCGGTAATAACAGCCCGATCAATATCGTTGTTCTGAACATTTCATTGAACGGCAGGAAGACATAACATAGCAATCCAATCACTGTTCCGAAACCATAATGAAACAGCAGATATTTAATAGTAATCGGCAAATACGCCTGATCCACCTTGAAGTTCAAATAAATACCTAATAACAGCATGGACAGCGGCATGTTTGCCTGTGAAACGATACCAAAAAAATCAAGTGCGAATGTCGGCAGTTTGACATGGAGGAGACTTAATATGAGCATGATCATGTAAGTCATCAGCGGCACACTTTTTAAGAGACTTAACGCCAAATATCTGATATCAAAAATCTCAGCTCCGTCACTGAAGTAATTTCCGACGATGTAAGTGATACCAAACATGACGATAGAGCCGCCAATATCGAACATCCCAAAATACAGCAGTCCTTCTGCTCCAAACATCTGTTCAACAAGTGGATAAGCAAACAGTCCAATATTCAAAGCAGATGCCATCATACCGACAGATCCTTTGACGTGACGATGATGGTTGATGAATAACAGGATGACAAGCCCTTTGGCGGTCACTGCATATAAAATCATGATGACAGGCAGGAGCATCAATGAAGGCTCAATCTCCACCTTACTGAGTGTCACAATAACAAGTGACGGCAGCGTAATGTTGAAGACAATCCGGCCGATAACACCGCCGTCCTGTTCAGTAAAATAACCGAGTCTCTTCATCAGATAACCCAGCAGAATCATTGCGATAATTGTTAAGAAACTTTGTGTCATACGCGCGCTTCCTTCCCTTACTATGCTAAAATAAATAAAAAACCTCGAGGTGCTTTATGCAGGATTTCATCAAAATTCCGAAACGACTGGCAGTCGTTTCACTTATCATATTGACCCTTCTCATCATGTCTGTCATCACACTTTATTTCGGCGCATCAGGCAGCATTGTACAAAATTTCCTGGCTGACCATGTGGACCAGGAGACGTTGCCCGAAGCAACAACCGCTTTAAAAGAGGCGTTACTTCCATTGATCGTCATCGTGTTATTTCCTTGGATGCTTAATTTATTAGGTATTCTTTACTTGAAACGCAGCATTACGGTCAGTGCCATCATGTTCATTGTGGCAGGTCTCTTGATGTTATTCACGCTTGTCATCCCTGTTCTGCTCATTACAGCAGGCACGATGCTTATTATCCGTCATCGTCATTACATCAATTACGAAAAATATAAAACACACTACGAGTAGTGTGTTTTAAGCCAGCACTTCTTCAGGAACCCAGCCGACGATACTCCCTTTTTTAATCAGCACATAGCCGGAGCATGTATCATCAATCACTTTGACACGTTCACCGGCTTCCACATCAAGAAATAAATCCGTGTAATCCTCTTTCAAGCGATAACCACCTGTTCCATCCTCTTGTATGTATTCAGACTTGACCATGAATTCAGTATTTGAGTGCGTATGTACCGCCTTAGTGAAGTAAGGTTCAATATCCTCAATCATTATATCAAATTCCGGAAATGTAAAGGTATGCGGAGATTGAACAGTGACTTCGAATGACTGAATCACTTCCTGGACAGGGTGATCGTCTACATGTTCTGAACAGAGAGAGCCATCTGGTTCAATAATCAGCGCATTCAGCTGACCTGATGGTTTTACTTGGTTGCCGCCGTCTATAGCAATTATTTTTCGCGCGTCGTTGATCTTAATGTCATGACTGTATATTCCATGTTCAACATAATTACAGGCAGGATAATGTCCCACCACTACGTATTTATCAAGCTGATGAGACTGCGTATAGAAGTTCGGCATATTAAGTGCCTGTTCACGAGCTGTCTCCAAATAATCAACACCGTCGATTCCGGCATGGACAAACAAATAATCCTCTGTTTCTATTGCAGTCGGCAGCGTATTGAACATCGCCTGATAGTCACTGTATTTCTCAAGGATATCATCACCGAGCTGCTGCTGACTGTCATAGTCATCGAGTGACCTGTCTACTTCATCCAAATAATCATGGACCCATGTTCGTCTGCGGTCCATATAATCATAGAGCCAATCTTCATATAATTCATCTAGTATGCGGTCGCAGTTCCCTTCAATCATATAGACATTCGGTCGTTCCAGCAGCTCAAAAACATAGCGCATTGTACCTATTGAATCACGCCCTTTATCGATAATATCTCCGCCGATGATCAATAGATCGTCATCAGAAAATCCGACTTGCTGAAGCAGCCGCTGAAATAATTCTTTCTCTCCGTGGATGTCAGAAATCACAATGGTTCGCTTACCCCTGATAGCAAGAGATAAGTAATGGTCCTTGAGTTTCATCGTTTAATCACATCCTTTAATGTCCCGTTGACTACAGTAAGCAGCGACGTCACAGCGATTTTCATTTGAATGCCTATTTGGCCGGCACTGACAATGATAGCGGCGAGTCCTTCAGCTGATGTATCAATGACCGTCGCATACTGCTTCTTCATTCCGACTGGAGAACAGCCGCCTCTAATGTAGCCGGTCTTACTGAGCAGTTCTTTGACAGGCAGCAGCTCAAGTTTCTTAACGCCGACTGCGGCAGCTGCTTTCTTTAAGTCCAGTTCTGCTGCAACAGGTATGACAAACACAAACAGCTCCTGACCACTATGCGTCACTAATGTCTTATAGACCGTTTCTACCGGCTCACCTATTTTGGCGGCAACGGTAATACCGTCGATTCCCCCGCCTGCATCATAGGTGAATATTTCGTAGCTCATGCGCTGCTGATCCAGCTTGCGCAATGCATTGGTTTTAATTTTCTTCGTCATTAATCGTTCCCCGCTTTCAAGTTAGTTACATTATAGCTTATAATAGACTTACATTTTAAAAAATAAAGGAGTGTACATATGGCTGATTTAAACTATCAACTGACAGAATTAAAACAAGAATATGTCAGACTACAAGGTGACATTGAAAAAGTTCAGTCCACAGGCAACCATGCAGACAAACTAGAAGCACGTCTGCATGAACTAGAAGACGCGATCCGCGATGTACGTGAACAACTCAATGAGCAGCAATAATATTAAACAAGTATTCAGCTTATTGATGGTCATCCAGTTCTTCATCTATTTCGGATTCAGTATCGTCATTCCTGTTATTCCAGCTTTGATTGACGATATGGATTTAAGTGCCTTTCATATGGGACTGCTGCTCGCAAGCTATTCCATTGCGTCGTTCATCGCAGCGCCTTTCTGGGGACAGTTCTCAGATAACAACGGACGAAAAAAAGTACTGCTGATCGGTCTGATTGGATTTACTATCAGCTTTCTGACTTTCGGATTATTTATCGATCACTTACCGATGTTGTACTTTTCAAGAATCATCGGTGGATTGTTTTCCGGTGCCTGTTTCTCAACTACTACCAGTATTGTCGCAGATTTGACGACAGCTGAAGAACGTAACCGCTATATGGGGCTGCTCGGTATGATGATTGGTCTCGGCTTTATATTCGGGCCGGCTGTCGGTGGGCTGCTTGCAGGATATTCCTATCAACTGCCTTACTTTATGACAGCTGCCATATTAATGCTTATTTTCATCGCCGTGATGATGAAGCTGCCGGAGACTCACCTTGATAGAACAGGTACGGATGAGGGCGGTATTAACTGGACTATTTTCAGACAACCCGTCGGACTGTTATTGCTCTGTACATTTATTGTCATGATGACAATGAGCGGTATGGAAAGCTCTTTTCAGCTGTTAGAAATTGACAGAATTGCTATTACACCGACTCAGATGGGGCTGCTCTTTATGATCGGCGGATTTGTCAGCGCGATTCTTCAAGGTGGTTACTTAAGACAAGTGAAGCACGGTGCAGAACGTAAAGTGATGATGGCAGGACTGGTCATTACAGCGACTGCGTTCATTATGCTGCCATTCACGATGAATTTAGTATATGCCGGATTATGTCTTGTTATGCTGATGGCAGGGAATGCTATGGTCAGAACATTACTGACTTCAAGTATTACTAAAACAACGACTGCACGTCATATGGGTAAAATGACCGGTATCACTTATTCACTGGACAGCTTAGGTCGGATTATCGGTCCACTTGTCTTCACAGGACTACTGACATTCAGTTTAAGCCTGCCATTTTATATCGGTGCAGTCACAAGCCTGCTTGCCCTTATTCTGATTTACATTTATTTTTCGAAAGGAAAAGTAGCATGATTTTATTATTAACGCTCTACCTACTCATCTATTTACTCGTTTCTTACGTGAGCATTTATCAATACAACATTCGCATGACGCGTATTCTTAGAATGATCCTCGGCATCAGCCTGCTGTTATTTGCATTCAGCATATTGTTGAGGGTCACACCAACATCGTGGTGGGCGATTCTGTTAGTGCTTGCACTCGTGATGAACATAGAAATCACTTCATTCAAATATAAGCTCCATGATGACAAAGGACTGCTTATTCTTAACTTATTCACATTGATGCTCTCCGTATTAATCATCGTTGTATCATTATTTATTTACGGCCTATAGAAAAATGCCCTGAAAGCTTATCGCTTTCAGGGCATTTTATTATTGTTCAATGACGCTTTCTTTTTTTCTGTTACGGTTTTTGAAGTTCATCAATATTTCATAGACAACCGGAACAACAATCAATGTGAGCAGCGTAGATGATACAAGTCCACCGATGACTGTTACACCTAGTGATTTAGAAATAAGCACTGAACCATCACCGCCAATTAATAACGGCGATAGTGCACCAATTGTCGCAAGAGCTGTCATTAAGATTGGTCTGACACGTGTTGCACCTGCTTCAAGCAATGCTTCTCGTGTAGAGAGGCCGCTGTTTTCCATATTGATGACTCGGTCAATCAAGACAATGGCATTCGTGACAACGATACCAATCAGCATAAGTACTCCGATCATCGATGGAACAGATAACGTTTCACCAGCGATAAGCAGTCCCACGATGACACCGATAATAGTAAACGGTAATGAGAAAAGAATGGCCAGTGGTGCCAGTCCACCTTTGAATGTCAGTACAAGAATCAAGTAGACGATACCGATAGCAGCAAGCATTGCGACACCGAGTTGAGAGAAGCTTTCTCCGATATCTTCGTTTGTTCCACCGACTTTAATGTCAACATTGTTTGGTGTATCAATTTTGTCGATAGCTTTTTGAACATCTGCTGTTGTTTTACCAACATCATCTGATTTAATTTTACCGTCGACACTTGCTGATATATCTCCATCATCACGCGTGATAGTATCTGATGACTGGCTTTCTTCAATATCCACTACCTGGCTGAGTTTGACATCACGGCCAAGCGGTGACGTGATTTCTATATCTTCCAACTTCTTCTTAGTCCAGTTTGTTTCCTGGTCTTTCGTCAAAATAACTTCTGTTGATTTACCTTGCTCTCCTACTTTTGTAACGACTGTTTCAGGAGAACGCTGGTTCAATGCCATCGCTACTTGTCCTGCTGTCAGTCCAAGTTCAGACAATCTGTCATGATCCACTTTCAATGTGTATTCATCGTAGCTGTCTGTTAACGATGAATCGACGTTAGATAATGTTTTTTGTTCTTTCATTACTTTTTCGACTTCTTCTACCGTTGAACGGATGGCATCCGCTGAAGGTCCCACAACTGAAACAGCTACAGTATTAGATGCGCCGCCTGTTGCAAAGTCCTGATTTTTCCATGAACCTGGATGTTTGTATGCGGCTATTTTATCGAGCACTTTTTCAGCTTCATCTTCCCAGTTCGGTGTATCTTTGTTGTATTCAACCATCATTGCCATGTCGTTTGAAGCGACTGGACTGAATGGGTTTTTACCACCGACTGAGAATTGAACGTTTTCTACATTTTTCTTACTTGATAAATATTTCTGTACTTCTTCTGCATGGTCAACCACTTCATCTTCAGTTTCACCTGGCTGTGGTTTGTAAGTTAATGCCAGCAGTTTATCTTCACCTGTCGAGATGAATGATGTTCCGACAAGCGGTGTTAACATCAAACTGCCGACCAGCAGTAAAATACTCAGCAATCCAACGATCCATTTATGTTTTAATGACCATTCCAGCACACGACGATAGAAGTGCGCAACAGCACCCGGCTTTTCGTCATGATGTCCTTTAATGCCATTTTTGAAGAAAATATGAGCAAGCATCGGTACGATGGTAATCGCAATTAATAATGATGCCAGCAAAGCAAATACAACGGTCAGAGCAAATGGTTTAAACAACTCGCCTACTGAACCTGATACAAGTCCAAGCGGCAGGAATACTGCAATAGTGACGAGTGTCGATGACATGATAGGGATGAACATCTCACGTGTCGCATCAGCAATCAGTGCCGAGCCTCTAAGGCGTTCATTTTTCAGTGACATCCGTCTGAAGACATTTTCTATGACAACGATAGAGTCATCAATAACTCGACCTATCGCAACAGTCATTGCACCTAATGTCATAATATTCAATGTAACGTCAAGCTGTCTTAAGATCAAGAGAGCAATCAGAATTGACATTGGAATAGAGACCACTGCAATTAATGTTGAACGGATATTACGTAAGAAAATCATAATCATGATGACTGCAAATAACGCACCAATCAGCGCTTTTTCAATCATCGTTTTCACTGAATCTTCAATCGGTTTAGCCTGATCAAGTATTAACAGACTATCAATATCTTTATTTTTTTTGCTGAATTGGCTGACAGCATCTTTTACATCATTCGCTAATTTTACAGTATTAGCATTATCTGATTTTACGACTTGTACACTTAGAGAATCGTTACCGTTAGTTTTAGAAATAGATTCACGACTTTCTACATTTTTGACAGTCGCAATATCGCCTAATTCAACAGTCGGCAGCTTAGCATTTTTTGCCTGCTCAGCTGCTGCTGCCTGCGCTTTCGGATCTAGAGCGGTTTGTCCACCAGCTCCTGCCGCTGACTGTCCGGCCTGCTGACCACCAGTCGCACCGGTACCACCTGTTGCAGGGATTTTTAATGATTTCAATGCTTCGACTGATGTGAACTGTCCGTTGACAACAATGGATTTCAAATCTTTGTCAAAAGTATAGAGGCCAAGTGGTGCTTCAGTGGTAGCACCTTTGATGTATTGGAGAACAGTGTCTTCAGACAAGCCTTCTTTCTTGAGCTTATCTTCATCAAACTGCAGCTCAATCTGCTCGACTTCCTGTCCAGAGAAAGTGACACTGCTGACGCCATCCACTCCTTCGATTTGAGGAACAAGGTCTTTCTCAATGACTTGTGTCAGTTCTTTGATGTCTTTGTCAGAGGATGAAAAAGAATAGCTGATGACAGGAAATGTGTACATAGAGATTTGATCAATCGTTGGATCCTGTACTTCTTCAGGCATATCAATGCTTGCAATTGCTTCTTCTACTTCTCGTTCAGCTTTGTCCATATCAGTTCCAAAATCATACTGAAGCGTAATCGCTGATGCGTTCTGCATTGACTGACTCGAAACATTATCGACTCCACTCATGCTTGAAACTTTTTTCTCAATAGGATCTGTGACGTTATCCAGCACCGCTTCAGGTGTAGCACCTGGATATGGCGTTGTTATCGTAATTACCGGTGATGAGATGCTTGGTAGCAGCTCCATCTTCATCGTTAAGGCTGAGTAAAGTCCGCCGACTGCAAGGATAAGAGTCATCAACCAGATAGCGAGCTTATTATGTATCGAAAAATTAATAATTTTTTGTATCACTGTTTTCCTCCAATTTTTAATCTTCAATAACAATATAGACTAATAAGAAAATCATTGCTAATGATTGCTTCTGTATTTTTCGAAAATAATATGTGTACCTGTCGTTTCTTTTTGTTGCTGTGATAATTGATCATAGAGCTTATATGCCAGTTTCAGACCAGGCAGTTCTATGTTCATTTTGATGGCTTCATCAAGCGCAATCTTCATATCTTTTAAGAAATGATGTGTATAGAAGCCGGGTTTGTAGTCCCCTTCAAGCATTCTTGGCCCAAGATGAGATAATGACCAGCTGCCTGCAGCTCCTTTGGAGATGGTCTCTAGTACACGTTCTATATCGAGCCCAGCCTGCTCAGCGTAATACAAACTTTCAGCTACACCGATCATCCCCGATGCAATAGCAATCTGATTGGCCATTTTCGTATGCTGACCACTGCCGGCAGGACCAAAATATTGAATGCTACCGCTGAACATGGCGATGATGTCTTTTGTCTTCAGGAATGCCTGTTCATCTCCGCCGACCATCACAGAGAGCGTCCCATTTCTGGCACCAATATCGCCGCCGCTGACGGGCGCATCAATAACCGCCAGTCCTTTTTCTGCTGCTGCATCTGCTATTCGCCGTGCAAGTTCAGGGCTCGATGTGGTACAGTCGATCATAATCTGCCCGGCTCTACCTAGTTCAATCAACCCATGTTCACTTAAATACATCTCCTCAACATCATGCGGATAACCGAGCATGGTGAAGATGATATCGCACTGCGCTGACACCTCTTTTGGACTGTCACACCATACTGCTCCTTGATTGACAAGAGCATCAGCTTTATCCTTTGTCCGATTATACACAAATAATGAGTGACCTTTAATATGTCCAGCCATGCTGCTGCCCATCACACCTGTACCAATAAATCCAATATTCATCACTGACCTCCAATATTTATATTTTATTAATCGTGAATTTCCATTAAAATGAATAACAACTAGGAGGGTCTTATATGCAAAAAATGCTCATGCTGCTTCTTATCATTATGCATATCGTCTTCACCGCAAGTTATTTCATCAATAGTGGTATTATTTTCTTCACCAAATATTTCTGGTTCTTCTTCTGTATCTTGACGTTTGTCATTGGATTGGCCTATATGTTTGCGAAACTGCCGAGCAGAGAAAAAAACGTCACCTACAAAATAATGGCTTTTATATTAACACTCATTAGTCTGCTCAGTTTCTGCTTTCTTCTATATTTAGCTTTCATCAATCCTTTTTTCTATCTTGAATTCAGAAACTAATTATATTTTGTTATTTCATCCATGGCTTTTGAGATGGCATCTCTGAAGCCTTTTTCTTCGAGCTTCATGACACCTTGAATCGTGGAGCCTCCAGGCGATGTCACTTGGTCTTTCAGTACTGCTGGATGCTCACCACTTTCGAGCATCATTTTGCCGGCACCGATAACCATCTGACTTGCCAGTTGATAGGCAGCAGCTCTATCCAGTCCAGCAGCGACTGCATTATCTGCCATCGCTTCAATCATCATGTAGACAAACGTCGGAGAAGAAGCAGCAATTGCCGGCATGATCGGCATCAGCGATTCATCGATCCATTTGACTACACCCAGCTGCGTCATCATCTGAGTCACTCTATCCATCTCTTCTTGACTGACATAATCATTACAGCTCATAGCCACAATCCCTGAATTGACCGCAACAGGTGTGTTCGGCATCATCCGAATAATCTTCTGATGATGATCGAACAGGTCATCGATGTCCTGAATAGATACGCCGCCAGCAATTGATAAAATAATATGGTCCTCAGTTAGATAATGTCGCAGCTGCACCGCCATTTCAGCCAATGCATTCGGCACGATACCCAGCATCACTGCATCGTAATCTTTCAATGATTCGAGTGAATCAATGCTTGTCACCCCGTGTGCAGCAGCAAACTCATGTTGTTTCTCATTGTTTCTCAGCCAAACTCCTAATGTGTCCATCTGAACACCACTGTTCTTCCATCCTGTCACCATCTGAGTGACCATTTTGCCGCCGCCAATGATTGCTATTTTCATATTATCCCTACTTTTTACGTCCTTTTGTGAATTTCAATTTCAATCGTGTGATACGTGGTTTCACTTGTTCGATCAATTGATAGACAGGCTGATTCAATATATAATCAAATTCTCCGACTTTTTCGCTGAGACGTGTGCCCCACGCCTTTTTGAACTGCCAGAGACCAAAATGCTCTGAACCTTTCGGCGGATTATTGTCTGTACCACCGAAATCATAGCTTTTTGCACCTCGGGAACGCGCATACCGCATCATGCTGATCTGCATGTTATGGTTCGGCAGATAGTCCCGGTATTCATTGCTTGATGCACCGTATAAGTAATAAGACTTATATCCTGAGAACGTCAGCAGTGCACCGGACAATATTTTCCCTTCAGGATGGGTTTCGTTCAGCTGCTTCAGTTCAGTCAGTTGTTTACTGAGTTTTGTCTGCTGCAGAGCGATATCTTTCAGTTGATTCTGTGCCTTTTTCTGATCTTTTTTCTGTTCAAGCTTCTGTTTTTTTGCTTCAAGCATATTGTATTCTTCTTGAATTTTCGGCATGACATGTGACGGTACAAGCTTCACAAGAAAGAGTTCTGCATCTCCGTCAGGATGAAGTGCATCATATATATTCTCGAAATATGACACATCCCGCGTCAGAAAACCGTCACGCTCGCCTGTTTCTTTCATCAGTGCTGCAAATGTCTTCAAATCTTCACGACCTGCGATATAAGCTTCAGTACCTTTTTTCTGACTGAGCTTCACACGCGAACGGTTGTTTTTTTCAAAACTTTGGATGAGCGGTTCGTCTTCTTGATCGATATCGGTGATCATCGTCATACGAGGTTGAATGTAGCGCTTACTCAGTCCATCTTCAAATCCTTTATGGCGATAGCCGAGCGACTGCATATATTCTATAAGGTCTCCTGCCGCTTTGACTTCTACATCAGGGTCAATTTTGATGGCATAGGCACGTTCAGCACGGGCCACTTCCACTGCAAATGATGTCAGAGCATTGACGACTTCCTTGTCATTGTAATCGCAGACGAATCCTCTTGAAACATAGCACAATGTAAACGGCAGCTTCGGCACAGGTTTAAATAACAGCTGGCCGACACCCGCTACTTCATTATCTCGTCCGACAGCAATCCGCTTTGAATACCATCCTGTCAGCTGCTTAGATTCCGCCCACTTAGTGAGCTGAAGTAAATCTCCATTTGGGTGTTGTTTAACAAAATAATCATGTGCCTCGTTAGAAATACGAATTCTATTTACTGTCATGTGAATCTTCCTCTCAATCGTTCAACTATAATTGACTACTTATTTTTGATATAATGGTTACAAAATACATGATTAGAGGTTCATTATGTTCAAAAATATGTTATTGGCTGTCCTTGCTGTTATCAATTTAATTCTTATCTTTTTGTTTCAGACGCGCAGTGCCATCTATCATTTTGATATTAGTACGATTGCCGTTGGTCTCACACTGATTATTTCCATTCTCTTTTTAATTGTGAAACCATCTAAGTCCAACAAACTATTTATCGCTGCTGCGCTACTGATTGCATTATACCACGGCACACTTCTCGTGATGCGTGTCTACCATTATGTCTACTGAACGAACTGGTAACAAGCGTCGTGCACTGTCAGTGTGCGGTCCTCTCCAGACTGGATGGTGATTGACAGAATCCTGTCAGATGTTCCTTCAGTGACCGTAAATACAGGACTTGCTGGAATATGCAGGGCACCCTCTTTAAATTCAGCACCTAGAAGTTCCTGCCATTCAGTAACTCGCTCATTAAGATCTGTCACTTCAAGCGCTATCTCCTTGACCGTCAACGGTTGGAACAAAGGAGCCAGCGCTCGTTGCCTTTCTTCATCCGACTGTTCCCACTGAATGAAAAATGGCAGTTCTCGGTCACTATTATCATCAATATACAGTAACTGCCAGCTGATGACCTCTCCGTTCAGCTTCGTACGAGCCATCTTATTCGGCCCGATGACCTTTCGACCACATGACACAAAGTGATCTTTCAATGCCTCAATGTCATCTGTTCTGAAACAGAGCCGTTTAAACCCTTCTGTATCGTGCGTCCGTTCAAGTGTCGCCGCAAAGCTCAACCGCTCATTGTCATCTGCTGCCGCTTGAATGACTCGTTCCCGGTCGAATATATCGATGAATTCAATATAGCTCAGATCGAAATAACTCAAGCGGTTATAAGTACCAAGCGCATCGTGTCTGCCGCCGTCATGAATCGTCAGCAGCTGCTCAGGAAAGTCAAATGACTCCAAATTTTTTACGTAATGTATGATATGATCCCACTTTAACATCATGTGCTTCACCTCACTATCTATTGTAAGGAATTATGGTGTAAAACGAAAGAAAGAGACTGAAGTTCAGTCTCTTTCTTTATGAGTCATAGCGTCTGGAATAAGGCCGCCATGATAAATAGGTCCAGGCACGCAATAAGTATTCAAGCGGGCCAAACTTGAAATAACGCATATAGACTGCACTGAATAAAACTTGCAGTACGAAAAACGCGAGAGCAAGGGTCACTGATAATACCAGGTCACTATCGCCGAATCGACCGAGACCACGGCTGTAGTAAATCCATGAGTGAAACACAGACTGCATGATATAGTTCGTCAACGACAGCCTGCCGACCGCTTCAAAAGCATGGAACCATGTTCGATGGTTCAGACGCTGATATAAGATATAGAATAAAACGATGTAACCAAACGCCAGTATAAAGTCACCCACCAGCATCGCATTGACAGCAAGCTCACTGTCATTGAATACAAGGCCTGCCACATTGAGCATAAGGCCTGATGGAATACAAAACAGCATGCGCTTTTTAAATGTCGTTATACCCGTCTCAAAGAACTTTGTTTTAGCAGCAATCATGCCGATAATAAATACGGGTAAGTAGACAAGCAGCCCCGTCAGCATCATAATCGGCAGCATTTCGTCAGACCCGATGAACGGATCCTCCTGCAATATAAATTCAAGCAGTTCATTCGGACTCCCACTACTATAGACTGCTTTCTGCTGAATTAAATACTGATGCTGTTCAGCAGTCAGTTCGTAGGGAGAGACTGTGTTGATTGCTTCACTCGCCAACCCTGGATACAGTACACTGAGACTGAAGAGCAGTCCAAAACTGACGATACACGTGATGATCATCGTCTTCACTGTTCGTTTGACGAGAAAAACAAGGAGCAGTAACAACGGACCATAGAAACTAAGAATATCCCCTTCAAAAAAGAACAGCGCATGAAGTATACCAAGCACTAATAATCCTGTACTCCGTCTGAAAACATGCCGTTTGACGCCTAAACCTTTCCGCTCAAAGCTTCGGGACATCTTGATCAACCCGAAGCCGAATAACAGTGCGAATATAGGCATGAAGCTTCCTTCAATGAATAATTTAATACCTTGCTGCAGCCATAAACTCATTCCATGGACACTATAGACATCAGGATATTCCTTTCCGTAAATACCAAACTGGAAAATCAGCATATTAGCTATTAATATCCCGAATAGACTGAATCCTCTCAAACTATCAACGACCGTTAATCGTTTCATACGCTTCACACCTTTCTTCTTCATTGTACAGAAAAAAAGGCAGTATCTTTCTTAAAGTTTTCTTAAATCATTGAGCAGCTCTGCGTACTAGAAAAATCGACTTCGCAACCTGACTTTCAAGCCGTTCAAATGAATAACACTAATAAAGCCCCGCCTTCTGGCAGGGCTTTATTGATGTTATTTGTTTTTAAGCTTACCCACGTTCTTAGTAAATCCTGCGGTAACATGATCAACCGCAGCATGATCAACCGATACGTTCACTTTATTATCTTCAATATCTGAATCTTTATCGTCTGTGACAGCGTCCTTAAACGTTTCTACCAATCCATCAGGAGAAGCAAATTCAACTGTGTAGTCATTATTACCTGGTGCTTGTAAGACAAACTTTCCTTGTGAATCTGTGATGACTGTCTGAATATGTTTGTTTCCTTCATACAAATCTACTCGAACACCTGATAATTTTCTGTCTGGCTGATCCACTTTACCGTTATGATTTTTATCGTGGAAGGCAAATCCTGCTATATCGTACACTGGTGCATCTTTAGTGATGTATACAGGAAGCAGTTTGTAAGCATCATAACTGTATGTCACTACACCGTCTATCTGATAATACGAACCACCGATTTCAAGAGCATCTGTCGTTTTGATGATAAATTCGTTACCTCTATTATCTACGACTGTATATTCATTGAATTCATTGACAGAGGTAACTGTGACATTCTCAATACGAATCAGTTCCGCTTCTACTTCTTCGTTAATCAAATTAAGCGGCGTCACTGCCGGGTCAATGGTTTGCTGACCGGTTATTTTGACAGCTTCTGTTTCCATCTGATACAGCCCGAAGTACTCAGAAGTCTCACCAGTTGCCTGAATCACATCACCTACAGCAGGATTGACTGTTTTACTGCGAATGACCATTCCTGCAGTCTCATCCTGGATGTATACATTATATCCGTCTACTTTCGTTACCGTTCCTGTCACTATTGCTTTAACACCTTTACCACTGTCACGTGCTTCTTGAATAGTCCTTTCCTTCGCTGCTTCTGGTGACGTGCCTGATGCTGGTTTGTAGCCCTGTGCAATCGCTTCTTCCTCAGTAAAGAAAATGCGGTTCTCTACCGGAACTTGCACAAAGTTCTCTGGATGATAATAGATTTTAGTTTCTGAATTGCCGACATAGCGGAGCAATCCTTTGCCATCATATCGCGCACGGAACTCGAACGGCAGTTCCATCAGTGGATGTTCACTCTGCCAGATGCCGACGTTCGCTTTCTGCGCCTCTGCTACTGCTGTCTGAAACATATGGTAATCGTCCCAGTTTGCGACCGGCCAGATGAAATACGTGGAGGCCATACCGCGCTTAACCATTTCGAGGTTAATATTCATCTCATCTTCACGGACGACTTGTCCAAGGACGCGGCCATATTGATCAGTAATCTCTTCAGGATTCACTTTGATTGTGACAGGCATTCCTGCAGTTAACAGTTCGTTCAATGCTTTTTTAGCAATCTCACCGTGATACTTCTGATTCTGGTCTGGATCTGAATCGATTAAATTCTGATCATAGGTCGAAAGGTGGTATGTTTCAGGTGTATCAATATTCAAAAATCGAATGGTATCTGATCCCATGATAGAAGGAGAGATTTTAATAGTATCACCGTCTACTACACGCACTACATTGACTTCATATTCAGCTTGCGGCGTTTCAGGTTCAGGGACAACAACGTTACCGTTAAACATCCCTAGTTCATAAAATGTATCCTTTGGCAGTGCGATGAACTGATCACTTGGTTGATAGCTGTTGTGGATATCAGTATCCGGAGTCAGCCGGTCTGACGTTCTTACGAGCGTCATATCCAATGTTGAGACGTCAGAGCCGAATGCTGTTCCTGGATTTGTACCGACCTGACCAATCGAATCGTTGACATTACCGGTTTTAGATGCTGCATTATAATTTTCAAATAAAACAAGTGTATCATCACCATTGAAATTCATGACAGCTGAGCCGGTCTTTAAGTCAGCCTGTGCCAGCACTTCTGCACCTGCCTGCTGGTTAGCAATGACAAATACATCCCCTGCTGCAAGCGTTCCTGATAATTTGAGCTCTGCCACAGTTCCTGCTGTTTCATTGGCACCATTGATAAAAGAAACTAAAGAATATGTTGATAAATCGATTGATTCACTTGCAGGATTGTAAATCTCAATTGCTTTGTTATAGCTCGACCCTTCAATATATTCAGAAATCAACAGCTGTCCCGCTGCCTGTGCCGAGCGGTTGGGGAACGGGATTAATGATGCTATCAATGCGATTGCCAGAAACACTTTAGCGATATGATTCATGTTAAGACTCCTTTATAATTAGATTCTCATTCAGTCTAGCAATCATTTATGGATTTACTATGACCTTTATGTAAATAAAATATTAACTATGCCCCAGTTTCTATATAAAAAAGCCGACTGAAGATGGAATCATCTTCAGTCGGCTTCAGTCATTATGACAAACGGTAAACTCTCGCTTCATATGGTTTCAATATAATTTCGTCGGATGCAGATTCCTGCAGCTGATAGTTGTTCAGCACGATCTTATCCGGATCAAAATGAAAGCCCTCACTATTATCAAGTTTCACTTCGACATCATCAAGGTTGCCGATAACGAGCACTTTGTCATCTCCTAAAGTGCGCGTATACGCGAAGACATCGGTTTGATCAGGGTAGACTAAATCAAATGTTCCATAAGTCATCACAAGATTATCCTTTTTAAATTTAATCATCTTCTTATAAAAGTGATAAATTGATTTTTCATCCTGCATCTGTTTCTCAACATTGATTTCTTCATAGTTCGGATTAACTTTTAACCATGGTCTGCCCGTCGTGAATCCTGCATGCTCTTGATTATTCCACTGCATTGGCGTACGCGAGTTATCACGACTGATCCGCTGCAGCATCTCAATCACTTCAGCTTTTGTCATCCCGTTTATAAGCTCATTGTTATATATATTTTTTGCATGGACATCATTGAACTCTGAAATATCTTTGAATGGATAATTCGTCATCCCGATTTCCTGTCCCTGATAGATAAATGGTGTCCCTTGCAGCAAAAAGTAGACTGCCCCATGACTTGTCGCACTCTCATACCAGTACACTTTGTCATCTCCCCAAGTGGAAGGGACTCGGGGACGGTCATGGTTCTCGATGAACAAGGCATTCCATCCGTTATTTTCCAGGCCTTTCTGCCAACTTGTCAGCACTTCCTTGTAGCCAAGCACGTCAAATTCCTTACCTACATTATGATCCCATAAATTTAAATGCTCAAACTGGAATACCATATTGAACTGACCGTTATCCTTACCGACCCATTGATCGGCGTCGTCCACCGTCACACCATTTGCTTCGCCGACCGTCATAATATCATAATTATCGAATGTCGCTTCCTTCATCTCTTTCAAGAATTCATGAATTCCCGGCTGGTTCATATGACCTTCAAATGATTCGACGTAGTTCAGTCCATCTGGATTCGGCAGATCCCCTTTGTCAAATGATCGTTTAATATGACTGATAGCATCAATTCTGAATCCATCGATTCCTTTGTCAAGCCACCAGTTAATCATATTATAGACTGCATGACGCATCTCCTTGTTTTCCCAGTTCAAATCAGGCTGTTTACGGCTGAAGACATGCATATAATATTGATTGGTCGTTGCATCGTATTCCCAGGCAGAGCCTTCAAAAATACTTGCCCAGTTATTCGGTTCATGACCATTTTTGCCGTCCTGCCAAATATACCAGTCGCGTCTAGGATTATCTTCGGAATGTTTCGATTCAATAAACCATGGATGCTCGTCACTCGTATGATTGACGACTAAATCCATAATCAGTTTCATTCCACGTTCATGAACTTCCATTAATAGCCGGTCAAAATCTTCCATCGTTCCGAAGTCTCTCATAATCTGCTGATAGTCTCGAATATCATAACCGTTATCATCGTTCGGAGAGTCATAGACAGGACACAGCCAGATGACATCAATGCCCAGTTCCTGCAAATAATCTAGTTTTTCGGTCAAACCATTGATGTCACCAATACCATCACCGTTTGAATCTTTAAAGCTGCGCGGATATACTTGGTAACATACCGCTTCTTTCCACCAAATGCGTTTCATTGTTATAGTTCCTCCAGTTAAACTCAATAGATAAAGCTGTTAACAATTTGCATGCTAACAGCTTTTTATCATCAATTCAATCATCTGCACTTATTTCATGCAGCTGTATACTTCACTAAACCTGCAATTCCTGCTCAGCTTCCTGACGGCGTCTATCTTCAGAAGCGTTACGGATACGCTCTCCTGTCTGTGCATCAAAGAAATGTGCTTTGTTCATATCCATAGCAAGGCGAACAATGTCACCTGCCTTTAAGTCGTTACGTGAATCCAGTTTAGAGATAAATTCCTGTCCTTCAAACATTGAATAGACCATAATTTCAGCACCTAACAGCTCGCTAACTGTTACTTTTGTTTCAAATGAGGTATTTTCATAAGACTGGATGAAGACAGGTTCATCATGAATATCTTCAGGACGAATGCCGAATTTAACTTCTTTACCGATGTAGCCTTTGTTTTTCAATGATCGCATAATACTTTCAGGAACATCAAATTCGTAGTTACCGATGAGAATTGATTTCTCTGTTAGTTTAGCATCAAAGATATTCATAGGTGGTGAACCGATAAATTCTGCGACAAAAATATTTTCCGGGAAATCATAGACTTCTTTCGGTGTGCCGACCTGCATAATATCTCCGTCTTTCAGAACGACGATACGTGATGCCATTGTGAGTGCTTCTGTCTGGTCATGCGTCACATAAATCGTCGTTGTCTGTAGACGGTTATGTAATTTTGAGATTTCTGCACGCATTTGTACACGTAGTTTAGCATCTAAATTGGATAATGGTTCATCCATCAAGAAGACTTTTGCTTCACGAACAATCGCCCGACCGAGAGCAACCCTTTGTCGTTGACCACCTGATAAAGCTTTAGGTTTTCGTTTCAAGTACGCTGTCAAACCTAGAATTTCTGCCGCTTCTTCGACACGTCGTTTAATTTCATCTTTAGGTGTTTTACGCAGCTTAAGACCGAATGCCATGTTGTCATAGACAGTCATGTGCGGGTATAATGCATAGTTCTGGAATACCATAGCGATATCACGATTTTTAGGTGCTACATCGTTCATGCGGACACCATCGATTGTGAAGTCACCTTCTGTAATATCTTCGAGCCCTGCAATCATCCGTAATGTCGTTGATTTACCACAGCCTGATGGACCGACGAAGACGATGAATTCTTTGTCGTGAATGTGGAGATTGAAGTCTTTGACGACTGTATTGCCACCTTCATAAGTCTTTTTGATATGATCTAATTTGATTTCTGCCATTGTATTTCCTCCTTATACCCACCACATGTCAGTCGGTGTATGTTTAATAATCACTTGTTTCAAGTTACGTACTGCTGTCTGGAAGCCTTCTTCAATGGACATCAATGGGTCTTCATGTTCAATGCTGACAACATAATCATAATTATACGTTCTAAGCGCACTCATCATTGCAGTCCATTCTTTCAGATCATGTCCACAACCGACGCTTCTGAATGTCCAGCTGCGTGTTTTCACATCGCCATAAGACTGCATATCCAGCAGGCCATACATATTGACGTTATCCTGATCAATAAATGTATCTTTAGCGTGGAAGTGATGGATAGCGTTCTGTTCGCCGAGAATCTTGATGGCTGCCACAGGATCAATGCCCTGCCACCACATATGACTCGGGTCTAGATTAGCACCGATGTATTCATTGGTTGCTGCTCTTAGTTTAAGCAATGTATACGGAGAATGCACGAGGAATCCGCCATGGAGTTCCAATCCAATCTTTACATTGTTTTCTTTGGCAATTTCGGCGATATCTTTCCAATAAGGAATAAGCTTATGTTCCCACTGCCAGTCATAAATATCTTTGTATTCATTCGGCCACGGAGCAACCGGCCAGTTAGGAAGTTTAGCCTCATCAGAATCACCTGCAGTTCCACTGAAACAATTGACTACGGGAACATTCATCAAGTTGGCCAGTTTAATCGTTTTGCGGAGTGTGATATCTGACGTTTCTCTGAATTCTGCTTCCGGCGAGATAGGATTACCGTGACAGCTGAAAGATGAAATAAAGAGCCCTCTTTCAGCAAATGCCTTTTGATAAGTCTCTCTAGCACTCTCACTGTCAAGAAGTCCATCCAGATCGATATGACTATCTCCCGGATAACCTCCTGTTCCTACTTCTACTGCCTCTACTCCTGCTGCCTGAACATAATCAAGCATTTCTTCAAATGACTTGTCATTGAACAAAGGATTGAAAACACCTAATTTCATCACTAGTCCTCCTAGATTAATATCGCTTTATTGTTTGATGCACTTAAATAGACCGCTTCAATAATACGTGATACTTCTCTTGCTTCCGTCGATTTCACACGAAGTGGTGTGTTATGTACTATCGAAGACACGAAATTCTCTGTCTGCAAGTAGTCAAATGGATGCTCTACTTGAATATAGTCAATATTAAGCGTTGTCATCAGTGTATCATCGGCTTGATTCACTTTCATTTCAAAGACATTTAAGCCGCCTTTTGTTCCAGAGATACTGATATGTTCTTCGTCACTTTCGACGTTCGCAGCCCAGCTGGTCTCAAACAGCATTGTTACATTATTTTCAAAGCGGATAAATGCAGTGACATGATCATCGACTTCAAACGTTTCCGGGTTAAATGTGCCCCATTCATTGACAGGATTCGGCATACGACTCAGCTGATTATAAGTCTGAGCAGATACTTCAGTCGGTTTTCTGCTGCCGACGAGCCAGATCGCAAGGTCTAACAGATGACAACCGTAGTCAATCAGTGCTCCGCCGCCCTGCAGCTCTTTGTTTGTGAAAACACCCCAGCCAGGGACTTTCCGGCGTCTCATCGCTTTTACACGGATGACGAGCGGCTCTCCGATAATTCCTTTATCGATGATTTTTTTCGCTGCTATCGCTTCTTTCATAAATCGGTAGTGGTAGGCGATATGCAGCTTCCCTTTACTGTTTCGTTCAGCCTCTATCATGGCATCACACTCTTCAGTGGTCAGTGCCATCGGTTTCTCGCAAAGAACGTATTTATCATGATTCAAAGCTTCGATAGCAAAAGGTGCGTGAAATTTATTAGGGGTAGTAATCACTACAGCATCGACAGATTCCAGCATCTCCTGGTAGTTCTTCGCTACGTGAGGGATACCAAACTGATTAGCAACGACCATTGCACGTTCCACGTTAATGTCATGGACATGGGTAATCTCTACGTTATCAAACTCTTTAAATGCCGGGATATGACGTTCTGTCGCAATACCACCGACGCCAACAATTCCGATTCGAACTTTTGTCATGATGTCTTAGCTCCTTAGATACGAGTTATAATGTTAGTTTCTGCTGATTCAATGGCTTTCATAATCACATTGAGCGATGCTCTGCCTTCTGCGCCGTCACATACAGGTGTCGTATCTTCAACAATCGATTGAATGAAGGCATCAATTGTATGTGAATTAACTTGTCCGCCCTCTTCATTAGTCTGCATCTCTCCAAGCTTCTGCTTGTCGATTTCACCATCTGCACTAATAAAGATATAGCTGTAGTCCGGGTCACTGTTGAGTTTGAGAACCCCATTTTGCCCGTAGATGACCGTACTGTTGTCTTCTTCTCCATTATATGCCCAGGACGCACTGAGTGTCCCGATAATACCGCTCTCTGACTTCAGAATCAATACAGCGTTATCATCCACTGTTGCATCAGCTTTGGCAGACGTTTCAATCATCGCACCTACTTCTTTGAATTCCTCACCCAGCAGATATCGCATTAAGTCTGCTTTATGAACACCAAGGTCACCCATCGCACCTATAAATGCACGTTTTTTATCGAAGAACCAGCTGTCCGGCCCATCAACACTCCAACCTTCCGGCCCCGAATGTCCGAATGTTGTCTTGAATGAATAGATCTTTCCGAGCAAGCCGTCTGCAATTGCCTGCTTAGCTGCCAGATGTGCCTCATTGACACGTTGATTGTGACCAATCATCAGCTTAGTACCACTCTTTTCTGCTGCTCTGATCATCTGATCTGCATCTTCAAGTGATGTAGCCATCGGTTTCTCACAGAGTACGTGTTTACCGGCATTAAGTGCTGCAATCGTCATTTCTGCATGGAGGTAATTAGGGGTGCAGATGCTTACAGCTTCTACTGCCGGATCTGCAAGCAATTCGTGATAATCACTGTAACTGCTGCCGCCAAATTCTTCAGCGAGCTCATCACTACGTTCTTTGTTGATATCACAGTAAGCAGTAATTTCTGCATGGCTGTTCTCTTGATATTCAGGGATATGACGATGTGTTGCAATACTACCGCATCCGATCACGCCTATTTTGATAGTCATTTGATTACTCCTTTTCTGAAATAAATTCTAGAGGTTGATAGTTGCCGTAGACAGGATAGCTGTTAGTGCTCGGTTTCGCCCAGCGTACGGCATTGTTAATGACGCGCTGCACATTGCTGTCATAATAGGTCGGATAAGTTTCGTGACCCGGACGGAAGTAGAAGATCTTACCGTTACCCCGTTTGAACGTCGCACCTGAACGGAACACTTCTCCCCCTTCAAACCAGCTGATGAACACTAACTCTTCAGGAGCAGGGATATCGAAATGTTCCCCGTACATTTCCTCTTTAGGAAGTTCAAAGAATTCCGGCAGCCCTTCAGCGATAGGATGACCTGGCATGACGGTCCAGATACGCTCTTTGTCACCAGCCTCACGCCACTTTAAGTCACAGCCTGTACCCATCAATCGTTTGAAAATTTTTGAGAAATGCCCTGAATGCAGGACGACAAGACCCATTCCTTCAAGTACTCGTTTTTGGACCCGATCGACAATCGCATCATCTACTTCATCATGTGCCTTATGTCCCCACCAGATCAATACATCAGTTGCATTCAGCACATCTTCAGTTAATCCATGTTCCGGTTCATCCAATGTCGCTGTTGTGACTTCAGCATCTTCAATAAATGATGCAATCTGCTGATGAATCCCTTCAGGATATATATTTCTTACGATGTCAGATTCCTGCTCATGTCTATATTCGTTCCATACCGTTACTTTCACAGCACTCTCTCCTTTAATGGTTTTGTCGACTCACGTTCAATAATTGAAGTCGGTATAATGATACTTCGTTTAATCATATGTGGGTTGTTTAAATACGCTATTAAACTCTTACCCGCTTCAGCTCCCAATGACTCAGGATGAATATTAACGACAGTCTGTGGTGGACATGCCGCTTCATTGAAGTACGAGTCATTGAACGTAGCCGTCTGTATATCATTCGGTACTCTAATATGCTGCATGTACAATTCACTTAAAATATTCAAGTTCATCATACTGTCCGATGCAATAATAGCAGTCGGAACCGGGCACATGGCAATGATTTCTGCAATGATCTTTCTCACTTCCTGTGTACCTGCTGCACCTTCAAACACTTTTACAGGTAAGCCGGCTGTTCGGCATGCGCGCTCGTATCCTTGAATACGGTCTTCGTTGACTGCATAAGCTGAATTCTCTGCAATAAACACGATGTTGTCATGACCCAGTCTAATCATATAATCGGTCAGCTGATAAGCAGCCATAACATTATCATTGTCGATATATATTTCATTTGAATAAGAGCTCAACTTCTTGCCGAGAATGACAAACGGAAAATCAATGGACTGAAGATAAGTGATGACTTGGTCACTACTTTTTGAATAGAGCAGAATAAAGCCATCCACTGCATTACTTCTCACCAGTTGCTGCACTTCCATCAGCAGCTCCTCTTCATTCATACTCGTTGAGATGACTGTTGAATAATGATTTTCTTTACATACTTTAGATATACTCATCAGCACATCAGTAAAGAACGGATTTTGAGTCATATCTTTGGAGGCGGTTTTCAGCAGCAGACCAATTGTATGGGACTGCTGTGTCACCAGCCTTCTGGCAGAGACATTCGGAATATATCCCATCTCGTCCATTACTTGTCTGACTTTATCACGCGTCTTTTGACTAATAGCAGGATGATTACTGATGACTCTTGATACTGTGGATGGTGCGACATTCGCACGTTTAGCCACATCTTTGATCGTAATCATATGTTCACCTACTTAACGGCACCTTCAGAAACACCTTTGATGATTTGCTTTTGCGCAAAGAAGTATCCTATGATGACTGGAATAATTGAAATAGTTAAACCTGCAAGAGCTAGATGCCATTGTTTTGTATATTGACCAAAGAACAAGAATAATTTCAGCGGAATAGTTTCTTGACCTTGACCTAGTACTAAGTTTGGAAGGAGGAAGTCATTCCAGATCCAGATGACATTCAAAATCCCTACAGTAACAGAAATAGACTTGAGCAATGGGAAGATGACATGCCAGTATATCTGCCATCTGCTCGCTCCATCAATCATCGCCGCTTCATCCAGCGACTTTGAAATTCCTTGCAGTGAACCATGATATAAGAAGATTGACAAACTTGCCCCAAATCCTAAATACATAAAGATGAGTCCCCATCTGTTCAAGCTCTCAAGATCACCGAACAGCTTAACAAGCGGAATCATTACAGATTGGAACGGCACCAACATTGCTGCAACGAATAAGAAGAAGATGACGCTCGACATTTTCCCTTTGTTACGGCTCAGTGCATAGGCTGCCATACTAGAGAAAATAATAATCAATGCGACACTCAATACGGTCACTAATACAGAATTCAAGAATGTCTGCAGAAAGTTCAATTGTGCGAATGCATCAATAAAGTTTTGGAAGGTCCATTCTTCAGGCAGACCTAATGTATCATCAAATATTTGAAGCTTCGTCTTAAATGCATTGACAATCATCAAATAAAAAGGAGACAGCCAGAGCAGACCAATGACCAGGCCAATAATTTCTAGTAACAGCCATTTACTCTTCATTACATCTCCACCTCTCTTTTCTTATTGTAATAAACCTGTACTAAGCTGATCAGCATAACGATTAAGAAGAATACGACTGCTTTAGCTTGTGCAGATCCCATTAAGTTCATTTTAAAGGCAGTGTCGACAATATCCATCGCCACCATTTTCGTTGAGTTACCAGGACCGCCGTTAGTCAATGATAAGTTCTGGTCATATACTTTGAATGCACCTGACAATGTCAGGAACATGCTTACTGTAAAAGCCGGCGCGACAAGCGGGAATGTAATGTCCTTAAATTTCTGCCATGAATTCGCCCCGTCAATTTCAGCTGCTTCCAGTAAATCTTCTGGCACATTTTCAAGGTAGGCAATGTAAATAATCATGATATACCCTGCCATCTGCCATGTTGAGAGAATGACCATACCCCAGAAACCTGTTGTCGTATTACTCAACCATCCCTGCATCCATTCAGAACCAATAGCTTCACCGATAGATGCGAATACTTTAGTAAAAATAAACTGCCAGATAAAACCAAGGATTAATCCTCCGATTAAGTTCGGCATAAAGAATACAGTACGCAATACATTCTTTGATTTAATTTTACTTGTTACTAGTAAAGCAAGCCCTAAACCGATCAAGTTGATAATAATAACTGATGCAATGGAATATTTAAATGTAAACCAGAGCGCATTTTTAAAACTATCATCTTTAAATAAGTTAATGTAATTTTCAAAACCAATAATATCAGGTGTTAATGTAGTATCCCCATTCCAGTTTGTAAATGAATAGTAAATCCCATAGAGAAACGGAATGATAATAACCATGAATAATGCAGCAAGTACTGGAGCAAGCATGAGCCAGAACGCTAAACTTTTTGTCTTCAATGTGTCACACCTCTTTTTTAAAAAAAGGGACAGACATTCTAAAATATATGAATGTTCATCCCCTTAGTCATATTATTTACGTGCTTTTTCCCAGGCATCCTGAGATTTCTTGACTGCTTCGTCAAATGTAAGTTTACCAGTCAAATAATCTTGTAAGTAAGCACCTAATGCATCGTCAGTGTATCCAGTTGGATAACCTTTGAATACCCATGCAGTAGTTTTACCTTCTTCAGAGTACTTGTAGATTTCTTTTGATAATGGATCTGAGATTTTAGAAGTATCGTAATCTTTGTATGCTGGAATGAATTTGAAGTCTTCCATTACGATGTCTTTGCCTTGATCAGAAGTGTATAACCAATCCAAGAAATCTTTTGCTGCTTTTTGAACTTTTTCGTCAGCTTTTTTGTTGACTGCCCAGTTATTTGCTACCCCTACTGGGATTGTTAATTCATCTGTATCTGTTGGCACCGCGATTAAACCTACTTTTTCAGCAATCTCAGGATTAACACTTTCGATAGTTGGATAAGCCCAGTTACCTTGCTGAATCATTGCGACTTTACCAGTAGAGAATAATTCCTCTACTTGTTGAGAATAATCAAGTGATGCTACAGGTTGTTTAGAATATTCATTTTGAATATCTAAATATTGTTTGAATAAGTCTTTGTTTTTGAAAGGTAATGTTTTAGCTTCCGCTGTTTTTTGAATATCGTTGTCAAAATCAGATGCAAGGAACATGCTGGCACCATGATCTGCTAACACCCATTTTTCTTTAGCAGGCAATGCGAATACTGCTTTTAGACCTAAGTCATCTTTTTGTGAGTCAATTTTTTTAGATACTTCCTCTAAATCATCAAGTGTTTTGATGTCTTCAGCTTTAACGCCAGCTTTTTCAAAGATATCTTTGTTGTAGATTAAGCCATAGCCTTCCTGGTTCATAGGAATACCATAAGTTTTCCCATCTTTTTGAACAGGTGAAAGTAATGATTCATCTACTATATTTTTAGTAGCTTTCATGTCTGATAAATCAGCTAGACGACTTGCATGTTGTTTTAAATCTTCAGGACCACCGATATTGAAAATATCCGGCTCATCTTTAGAAGCAATTTTAGCTTTTAGCGCTTGACCATAGTCGTTACCGCCGCCTACTGTCTCAATATTGATTTTTACATTTGGATTTTCATCCATGTATTTCTGTGCTGTTTCTTCGAACTGCTGCTTAAATTCTACTTTGAACTGGAAGACGTCAACTGTGACAGTATCCTTACCGCCTTTAGAAGCCGTGCCGCCACCTGAACCTGAGTTGCCGCATGCTGCAAGAACTGATGCAAATAATAATACGATAATCAACATCAAGCTTGAACGTTTTTTCATATTCTCTTTTCTCCTTTAAATTTATTTTAGAAAGCGTTTTCAATGACACTCTTATATTAGCACAGCATTTTTCACACTGTCAACAATTTTTTTGCAAACGATTGCATTAAATATTCACAAGTACTTTAAATCATTATCCGACGTAATCAGCGTGTTATTTCTGCAAACGATTTATTAACAGTCAAACACCGTGTAATCCATAAAAAAGAAGCTGATCAATCAGCTTCTCGTTGTGATGCTTTCAATATATTTCTCGCGATATTCTTAATCTCACTAATATAATATGTCAATCCTTGCACCATAGGAAATGCATTGACTGCACCCGCTTCAAATAATGCGCCGAGTCCAGCCGAAATGGGATTGAATGTTTTCAGTTTGAACGCAGTCCGCAGCAACTGGACAACCTTAGCCATTTCTTTTAATTTTGATGTTTTTGGTTTAGCCTGCTCACTTTCAATCATCTTCATATAATCAGAAATAGTCGGCCATTCCCGTTTGTATTCCAGAATATCGTCTTCCTGGATTTTGAAATGATTCAAAATCGTTCTTTCAAGCGACTGATAATTCTTTTTCATAACAATTTCCTTGAAGCTGGGTGTGAACAATTTCGGCAGCAGTGCGTTAGTCTTATAGTTCAAGAAGCTTTCCAGAATTTCAGTTCTACCGTACTTATCATTGTAATCCATTTCAAGCGTGCGGAATATTGCTGACAGCTGCTGTTTAAAGGCGTCTATCCCTTCATGAGTCAGCGTACTGACAAATATATAGGAAAGCGGCTGCTTGATATAAGGTTTCAATGTAACTTTAAGCTCTGTATCTTTGTCTCTTTTCAGTTCTTCGACCGTATCATGATGGGTGATATCCACCAGTGCATCAGTTTTGTTATAGACAAACAAAATCGATTGATGATTTTTAGTCAAATATTTGATCAGTTCGACATCTGTTTCTTTAATCTTGCTTTCGAAGACATAGATAAAATGATTGATCCCGCTCTGCTGAATGAGCTTTTTGTAATGTGCAGTGCTTACTTCTTCAGTTCCCACCCCTGGAAAATCAACGAGTTTTCCGTAGTGATTAAATGAATATTCTGTTGTTTCAAGCGTCGCATCTGTATGCACAGAAGTATGAGCTTTCGCGTGAGGAATCAATGCATTGATCAAGCTGCTTTTGCCGGCATCCGGCTGACCAATGACTCCTATCTTATAATCAGAACGGTTTGCAACAAACTGTTTATATGACGTCACTAGCGGATGTATATCCATGTCATCACTCCATCGTATTTTTCATCTTATTCCCACATTCATTTATCTTTAATGCATTTCATCTAATATTCAATGAATGTTTAACGCGTTCTTCCGCTTTGATTGTAATGTAATTCGCAACAGGAAAGACCAGTGAACTTTAGGAAGGAATAATAATTTTATCAAAACGCGTTTTATAAAATCTACGCGTGTCTAATTTTTTATGTTTCACTGAATTAAACAGCAGCAGCCCACTGATCAGGGCAAATATCGGAGTACCTACTCGTGCCAGCTGATTGACAAGCAATGTAAACATTGCTGGTGAGTCTATGTGTTCTACTGGATAAGCGAGCGTCACATGGGTTAAAATAACTAACAGGCAGGCAATCGCTCTGACAAAGGAAATTTCAGGAAAGTAAGTTTTTTTCATAGAACTAGCCTTTCTTTCATGCAAAAAGTTTATACGCTATTCATTACAACAAAATTTGTAGGAAAAATCAAATCATCTTTCATCTTCTATGTTAGAATGTTTAATCATTGGGATAAAAAGGAGTGGATATTTTGTTTAGTGATTTCAAGTATATTTTAAGCAAAAAGTTGTTATTAGCCGCATTGACTGTATTATTATTTCTGCCAATTATATATAGCGCAGTCTTCATTTATTCAATGTGGGATCCCTATGGGCAGACAGAAGATTTACCGATAGCCGTCGTCAATGAGGACGAAGGCGCTGAAATCCAAGGAAAAAAAGAAAACATCGGTAATGAAGTAGTCGACCGATTGAAAGACAATGACAAATTCAAATGGCAGTTTGTTGATAACGACAAAGGTTTGGACGGGATTACTGCCGGCAAATATTTTGCACTCATCAGAATGCCAAAAGATTTCTCAAAAGATGCAGCGACCATGCTTGAAGAAAAACCAGAGCAATTGACAATCATCGTCAAGAAAAACCCTGGCTATAGCTACTCAGGTCAAAGTATCGGTGATAAAAGTGCTCAGGCCGTAAAAGATAATGTCTCATTAGCCATCAGAGAACTCTACTTGAAGAAAATATTCCAGTCAGTCAATGATATGGAGAAAAACTCAGGCAAGCTCACTGATAATCTCAAAAAAATGAAAACCAGTGAAGAGCAGCTGGCTGACGGCAGTTCCAAAGTGAGTAATGGTCTCACAGCTCTGCAGAAAGCACTCCCTTCTCCACAGAATCAGAGTGTCATACAGCTCGCTGAAGGCTCAAAACAAGTGACATCCGGCTTGAACCAGTTAGCAGATGGCACTGATCAAATGACTGCTCAGCTGGACAAGAGTTTAAAACAGCTGAAGGAACGATCTTTCCAAGAAGATAACGCAAAAATGATCAGCGACCCAGTGAAAATTGCAGAGAACAATGTCACAGAAGTGGAGAATTACGGACAGAGTTTTGCTCCTTATGTATTAAGTCTCAGCCTGTATGTCGGAGCTATTGCATTTGTCTCTATCTACCCAATCGACAAAAGAATGGGACAGCCGAAACGTGCACTGAGCTGGTGGGCAGGTAAAGCCATGCTGATTGGACTCTATGGACTGCTGCAAGGGCTGCTCCTTGCGCTCTTCACCATCTTTGTCATCAATATAGAAATCGATAATACCATTCACTTTACATTGACACTCGTAACATGGTCGATTACAGCTATGTTCATTGTCTGTTTGTTAACAGCGGCACTGAGCAATATCGGCAAGTTTTTCGCTATCATCATTTTGATTCTGCAGCTTGGATCAAGTGAAGGAACATTTCCGATTCAGCTGACTAACGCTTTCTTCCAGACTCTTCATGTTTACTCACCAATGACTTATGTTATCAAGGCATTGAGAGAATCCATTTTCGGCTTTGAAGGCAACATTCCTTTTACAACATCGATTGCAATTATATTATCAATCGGTGCTGTGATGATTGGCTTGCTATATATTACCTATCTCATTAAGCTCAAAGTACCTTGGCTCAATAGCGCAAGTGAACTGAAGAACTAAATAATAAGCACTTGATGGCCAAGACCACCAAGTGCTTATTATTTTGCCGACAGTCATTAAAACTGTGTCTTTTTACTCATTAAATATAAGAAATAAGGAGCGCCGATAATGCTCACGATAATTCCAGCTGGAATCCCGGCCGGCTGCAGCAGTATTCGGCCGAATGTATCTGACAACGTAAGCAGAATTGCGCCTATCAAGAGAGCAAGCGGCATAAACATCTGATGTCTAGGACCCACCATGCCTCGTGCAATATGTGGACCAAGGAGTCCGATGAACCCTATTCCGCCGCTCACTGCTACCGCACTAGAGCTTAGTAGAACAGCAAGCGTCACTATCAGTATGTTTTGTCTACCAACGTTAATACCAACACCTTTTGAAATATGATCATGCGTGTTCAAAATGTTCAGCACGTTGGCTTTCATAAATACAATGGGTACAAAAATTAAAATAATCAGTGCCATAACACTCGCAAATGGCCATGTATCACCCCAGATACTTCCTGCAAACCACGTAGAGACAAATTCTATCTGATCTTTGTTGAAAGTAGTGGTCATCATAATTGAACCCCCGCTAAGCGCTGTTGCCAGGCCGACACCCATCAATACCATCCGTACTGGATTGATACCGTCACCTTTTTTGAAGCTTAAAGCAAATATCACAAGTGCCGTCAGCAATCCACCTAACAAGCTGAACAAAGGTAGAACATAAATAAAGGTGCTGCTGTCAACTGGAATAAACATAATGAGAAGTACAACCGCAAAACCACTGCCTGCATTGATTCCGATAATTCCCGGATCAGCGAGCGGGTTTTTTGTGATGCTCTGCAGCAATGCACCACTGAGCGCAAGCGCTGCACCACTCAGCACTGTGACGAGCAGCCGCGGCATGCGAAATTCATAGAGAATCATCTGCTCTGTTGCACTTCCCATACCCAATAACGTTCTAAAAAATTCAGTAAACGTCATTTTGAAGTCCCCAGTCGTCACACTCAATGACATTACGGCTAGAAGAAGGATCAGGAGGGATATGAACAATATATTTTGACGTCTTTTTTTGTGTCCTTCAATCATAATATCTTCCCGTCCCTTCTCACAAGATAAATAAAGAACGGAACTCCAATCAGCGAGATCACAGCACCGATAGGATTTTCTCCTGTCATCCGGGCTATAATATCGGCGATAACAAGAAACGTCCCGCCAAGCAATGCTGAAAATGGGATGATCAAACGATAATCTGTACCTACTATAAATCTTGTAATATGAGGAATCATCAAACCGACGAAAGCTAGAGAACCAACAAGTGCGACAGCGACACCTGCTAGAATCATCGTTAAAATTGAAAAGAAGATTCTGATGCCACCTGTATTCACTCCTAAACCTTTTGCCATCTCTTCACCAAGGCTCAAAGCAGTCAGTTGTCTCGCAC